>Ga0081606_1000044_pt1 | contig 122350 bp, 105 predicted proteins | sample EareggfetidaYelm_FD_71127 | JGI IMG/M metagenome (GOLD analysis project Ga0081606, IMG submission 71127) | Earthworm egg capsule microbial community from the University of Washington, USA - E. fetida Yelm (SPADES assembly) (version 2) | ecosystem: Host-associated > Annelida > Reproductive...
CCCCGGGGGCCCCGCGGCCCCCGCAAACACCCCCCCCCGCCTTGCCGCGGAGGAAAAGGGGAGGTGTTGGCGGGGGGGGGCGCCCCCCCCGCCCCCCCCCCCGCCTGTCAGGGCCCGCCGTCTTTGCGCTTCGCCTCGGGAGCGGCGGGCTTCGGGGCCGCGTCGTCCCGGGCCTCGACTTCCCCTCCGCCGACGAGCTCCGAGTCCTCGCTCAGGAAGTTACGGGCCACCTGCTCCACGTCCTCGGGCTTGAGGCCGGTGAGCGCCGCGCTCGCCGCCTTGGCGCGGGTGACGAGCGCCGTCTCCCCGAGCGAGCCGTGGATGCGCGTGAGCGCGATGTGGATCTCCGGGTCGAACGGATCCGCGGCGAGCGCGTCCAGGTAGGCCTGCTTGGCCTTGGAGTAGTCCTTGCGGTGCAGGAGGATGCGGCCCAGATGCACGCTGGTGCTCGGTGAGCCTGGGTGCACGCGCAGGGAGCCGCGCAGCACCTGCTCGGCTTCGTCCAGGCGCCGCAGCTCCAACAGCGCGAGCGCGTACTTGTTGGACACGGACTCGTACTTGTCGCCCACCAGCTTGTGCGCCTTGGCGTACTCCTCGGCGGCGGCGCGGATGCGGTTGCGCTCGCGCATCAACTCGCCCAGGTGCGCGAACTTGCGCGCGGGCACCTCGGTCACCTCGGCGAAGTCCCCGAAGGAGATCTCCCGTCCCTGCTTCTTCTCGTCCGGAGGCTGGGCGTCTTCCTTCAGCACGACCTCCTCGCGCGGCAGCAGCTCCGGGGGGAAGGGCTGCTGCTTGATGTGGGCGAGCCAGTTCTTCTCGAACTGGGCGAAGGAGAGGCTGGTGGCGTCCTCCACGGACTTCCTGTCCGTCTTGCCATCGCGCAGGCCCAGGATGATGTCGCGCAGGCCCTGGTTGCCACGGGTGGAGTAGACGTAGTCGATGGCGAAGTAGACCTCGGCGAAGGCGGTGGCGGCGTCCTCGGCCGTGGGGAGCATGGCGATGGAGGGGTGCATCTTCTCGAAGGGGATGAGCTTGTCCTCCTTCACCCGCCGCCCGAGCAGGGCGAGCGTGGAGGGCGTCATGGCCATGCCCGGCTTGCCGCGCCAGCGCGACTCCAGGTACTTGGCCAGGCCCTCGTGCAGCCAGATGGGCACGGTGTTGTGGCTCATCTGGCTGACGACCAGGTGGATGTACTCGTGCGCGAGCGTGTCCTGCCAGTCGTAGCCGCGCGCCACGGCCTTGGGGCTCGTCACCATGAGCTTGTTGAACTTGCAGATGGCGATGGTGCCGGTGGTTTGAATCTGCGGGTAGGTGAGGGTGCTCACCTTGGACAGCTCTCGCGCGTCGTTGACCACCTCCACGCGGATCTTCCCCGGTGGGCGGTAGCCCAGGTCCTCGGCGAGCGCCCGGTGGATGGACTCGAGCGTCTCCAGGGCGTAGGGCGCCAGCACCTCGTCCTTGCCCTTGGGGTAGTAGAAGGAGAAGTGCTCGCTGTCCGTGTGGGCGTGGTCCTTGACGATGCCGCGCGTGTCCTTGGCCAGGCGCAGGTAGCTGCCCGGTTTGTCCTCGATGCCCGCGGCCTGGAACAGCTCCACGGCCTCCGCGTACTTGCTTTCCTCGAAGGACACCCGGCCCTGGTAGTACTTGAGCGGCTCGACGTCGCCAGGCATCTGGCTCTCGAGTTCTCCCAATTCCCGCCGCGCGCCGGTCACGTCCCAGCCGTCCAGCGCCGTCCCCACCTTGGCCAGTCGCTCCTTGACCTCGGCCTTGCCCAGGTCGGCCCGGGCGGCCGGAGCGAACAGGAGCGCGAGGGCGAGGACGGAACTCGCGATTCGCATCATCACTTCACCAGCTCCTCGTAGTAGCGCTTCACCTGATCCCGGTACTTCTCGGGTGTGCCTTCCTTCATGGCGTCCAGCAAATCCTTCCGGAACTCCTTGGGCGCCTGGTAGGCCTCCTCGTCGGGGATCTCCACCTTCTCGCGGGGATCCTGCCCGTTGCCCTGGCCGCGCCCCATGCCCATGGGCAGGGGCAGTCCGCGGCCCTTGCCCTTGCCGCGCTGGCTCTCCTTCATCTGTTGCTGGAACTGCCGCAACCCCTCGAGCGCCGCCTGCTGCTCGCCGTGGCCCCGGTTGGCGTCCTTGCCCTGCATGCGCTGGGCGGCCTCGCCCATGCGTCGGCCGATCTCCTCCATCTGTTCGCCGGCCTCCTGGCCGAAGAGGGGCGCCATCTGCTCCATCTCCTGCATCTGCTGGCGCAAGCCCTTGGCCTGCTGCTCCAGGCCCTGCTGTTCCTCGGCCAGCTCCTGCAACCGCTGCTTCTCCTGGGGGCCGAGCTGCGAGCCCGGAGGCGGAAAGAGCGACTGGAGCTTGCGGTTGGCGTCCTCCACCTTCCGCGCATCCTCCTCCAACTGCTCGGCGAGCTGCGCGGACTGGCGGCGCACATCGCGCGGGTTGCCGTACAGCTCGTCCAGGGAGCGCTGCTGCTCGCCGTAGTTCGCCAGTTGCTGGGCGGCCTCGGAGGCGCGCTGGGTGGCCTCGGCGGCCAGGTCGTAGTCGTCCACCTTGAGGGCGTTGCGCGCGTTCTCCAGCTCCGCCTGCGCTTCCTCCAGGGGCCGGGAGGCACGGCTGTTGAGCTGATCCTCGCGCAGCTCCCGGTAGCTCTTCTGCACCTGCTCGAGCTGGCGCTGCAGCTCGTCCTTCATGGCCTTGCCGCGCTCGCTGAGCCGCTCCTGGTTCTGCTTGCGCGCCTGGTCGCGGATGGCCTGGGTGGCGTCGGCCACGCGCTTCTGCTCCTGGGCCGTCTTCTCCAGGTCTCCCATGAACTGGCCGAACTTCTGCGCCAGCTCCGGGAATTGCTCGCCGCCGAACTCCTCCTCGGCGTCATTGAGGCCGTTGAGCATGTCGTCCATCTGCATGGACAGCTCCTGCAGCTTGGCCAGCGCCTCGTCCGTCTTGCCCTCGCGCATGAGCCGCTCCACGTCGTCGAGCGCGCTCGTCATGTCCTGGTCCTTCATCATGTCCTGAAGGGCCTCGGCGTTGAGGTGTTCGTCGCGGATGCCCTGGCGCAGCTCGGCCATGCGCTGCATCAGCTCCTCGATGCGCCCGCGCATCTCCTGGATCCGCTGCATCACCTGCTCGCGCGTCTGCTCGTCGGGTTTGGCCTTGTACTCCTCGATGAGGCTCGCGAGTTCCCGCCGCTCGTTGGCGAGCTGCTTGGCCAGCTCCTGCAGGGCCTCGAGCTTCTGCCGGTCCAGGAGCGACTCCAGGTAGAGCACGTCCTTTTCCAGCTCATTGATTTCCTCGGTCACCAGCGCGCTCAGGCGCGGCCCGGTGCCGAAGTCATTGCCCACGTGGCGCTGCTGGGTGCGCAGGTAGACGCGGCGGAGGTCGGACGTGGCGCGCACGCGCTGGCCCACCTTGTCGGCGATGTTGGCCAGCGCGGTGACGAGATCATTCGGCGTGTCGCGCTCGCGGCTCAGCTCCTGGGCGAGCGCGCGCATGTCCGCCACCAGCGACAGGCCGCTGGTGTCCACCGACTGGGCGGAGGCCACCTTCTGCGCGTCCTTCACCTTCTCCCGATCCGGGCCCTCCAACCGGTCCGCCAGGTGGTCCACCATGCGGCCCCAGAGGGCCTCGGCCTTCTGCAGCGCGGCGCGCAGGTGCTCGGCGGCGCTGTAGATGCGCAGCAGCTGGGTGCGGCTCACGCCCCGCTTGGGGCCCTGCACCGCGTCGTTGTCCCGGGCCTCGATGTAATAGGAGATGCGATCGCCCGGCTGGGCCTTCAACGTGTCGAGGCTCCAGGTGTAGGTGCCCTTGTCCCGGCGGCCATCCGTCCGGGGCAGGGCCACGCGCGACTCCTCCTTGGCGCCGGGCATGCGGTAGACGAGCGCGAGACCGGACAGGCCGTAGTCGTCGCTGGCCTCGTACTTGAGCACCACCTGCTGGCCGGGGTCCACCTCCAGCTCCGCGGCGGGCGTGAGCAGTTGCACCTGGGGCGGGGTGTCCACTTCCACGTTGAGCGGGATGTCCGGCCCGGTGGCGAGCGCCGTGCGGCCACTTCCGTAGAAGACGAAGTGGTAGCCGCCCGCCTTCTTCGCCACGAAGGAGCCCGTCAGCTCGCGCTTGCCGGTGACGACGAGCGGCAGCGTCTCTCCATTGACGACGATCTCCGCGCGCTCCGCCTCCCGGTCCGAGCGCGTCTTGAGCTGCACCTCGGTGCCAGCGGGAGCGCTCACCTCGCCGTTGGTGCCCGGCACGGTGCGGGGAGCCAGACCCGTATAGGCCGGGTAGCGGTACGTCAGCTCGATGTCCCCGGTGATGGGCTCGCGGAGTTCGGCCTGGGCGGTGGGGTTCATCGACTCGAGCGCCTTGTTCCAACCCACGCGCCATTGCGAGCCCACGAAAGCGAGCAGGACCCCCAGCGCCAGCACCACGCCGCCCAACACGAGCCCTGCCTGCTTGACGCGCTGGCCATCCACCACCGTGGCCACGTCCACGCGCTCGGCGCGCGCGTCCATCTGCCGCAGGAAGGCGTCCGCGAGGAGTTCGGAGTGGCCGGGCTGGCGCTCGCGCTCCAGCTCCACCGCGGCGAGCACGTCCAGGGACAGCGCGGGGTGGCGCTCCCCGATGAGGCGCGCGGTGCGCACGTCGTCGCCCACGGTGCGCTGGGACAGCCCCACGCCGAAGCCCACGGCCAGGAGCGCACCCGCCACGGGCGCGAGCATCACCAGCCACCGGCCCGCCGTGGGCGACACGAGCCCCAGGAAGCCACCCGCTACTCCGAGCACGAGGCCGAGCGCGATGCCCAGCAGCGCGCCCTGGAGCCATAACTGGCGGCGCTGGCGGGCGCGCACGGCGCCGAGCAACCACTCCACGGCCCGGGTCCTCGGTGGGCGCGACACCCCGGGAGGCACGGGTGGAGGGGGCGACGGGGGAGGAAGCTCGGGACCTGGGGTCTGGGGTTCTAGGTTCACGCTGTCACGTCCGCTCGGTCGCGTGGCAACCCCCGGCGGGGCCGCCTATTTCCCGATCTCTAGCAGGCTCGGGCGCGTGACGCGTCCTTCCGTTCTCCGAGCGAGCGGGCATGGCTCGCTCGTGTCCGCCGTTGGATGCTCTCGGCGTTCAGCGCGCGGCGGTCGTGGGGGACGGGGTGCCGTTCGCGAGCGCCGCCCCGTTTTCTTCCTTGCTGAGGGGCGCGGCCATCTGGCCGTAATCCACCGTGGCCTCCGCCGCGCCCAGCTCCTCGGCGAGCGCCGTGAGCGCTTCCTGGGTGCTCTGCAGCCGGGGGCGCGTGATGCGCGAGAGCACCCGCTCCACGGCGGACTCCACGGTGCCAGTGGCGGGGATGTCCATCGCGCGGCCCTGGTCCGTCAGCGCGAAGAGCGCCTTGCGCCCGTCGAGCGGATCCGACTTGCGCTCGAGCAGGCCACGCTTCTCCATGCGCTTGAGCACGCCCGTGAGCGTGCTGGGGTGCACGTGCATGATCTGCGCGAGCCGGCCGGCGGTGATGCCGGGAAAGCGGCCCACGAGCCTCAGCACCAGCCGCTGGGGTCCCGTCAGGCCGAGGGTTGACTCCATGCGCTTGGAGGTGGACTGCAGTCCGTGGTCCACGGCCCACAGCAGGCGCATGAACTCCAGGACCTCTCCAAGCGGGGCTTTCTTGTCTTTGTCCGGAACAAAAGTTTCGCTCATCTCTTCGATTGGATTCATTTCTACAGTGTCCTCCGAATTTTGCTTTCCTGCCATCTGTCTCGGGGGTGGACATCATGTGTGTCCATGTAATACCCGCCGATGAAATCCGCGGACTGGCTGACCCGGGTGGGTCGCGCGCTCTCCCAAGGGACGGAACAAAGAATTGTTGGGTTCCCTACATTGGGGGTCCTCGCCCGCTTGCGCGCCATGCCACGAGCCGAGCGCCAGCACCAGGACGGTTTATCGCTCCGGGGCGACGGGGTTGAATGGGCTCCGTGGTTTCTTCCCCCCGCCCCAGCCAGAAGGAGGACGAGGAGGACCTGGCGGCCTTCGAGTTGCCGTTCCTCCAGCGCCTCGTCGTCCAGCTCTGGGCGCTCGTGCTCGGGCTCGTCACCCGATTGACGGACGGGGCGCTGCTGGTATGGCGTCCCGCGCTCGTGCGGCCGTACGTGGGCATCTGGCTCGCCGAGCGCATGCGCTCTCCCTACCGGGCCCGGCGCTCCTTCGAGGTGGTGCGCGCGCTCAGGGCCACGGGCCAGCGCATGCGCGAACTCATCTATGGGGAGACGCCCCTGATGTCGGCGCTCTGGGTGTTCCGGCGCGCCGGGGTGGGCCCCGGGAGCCGGGTGGTGGACCTGGGGGCGGGGCGGGGGCGGGTGCTCCTCGCGGCGCGGTGGCTCGGGGCGGAGGCGCGGGGCGTGGAGTTGTTGGCCGAGCACGTGAAGCCCGTGGCGCATTGGCTCGCTCCCGCTGGTATCTCGCTCGAGGAGGGAGACGCCGCCCGGGCGGACCTGACGGCCGCCACGCATGTCTTCACCAACTGGCTGGCGCTCACTCCGGAGACGAAGGCCCGGCTCGTGGAGCGCTTTCGCACCTGCGCTCCCGGCACGCGCTTCCTCACGGTGATGCACCCCATCGAGGCGGACGGCTTCGTCCGACTGTCGGGCCACCGCGTGCTCTTCACCTGGGGCGTCGAGCGCGTGTGGATCCACGAGCACCGGCCCTCCTCTTCCGCGGCGGGCTACCACCGGAGCGTGAAGTAGATGAGTGACCAGCGCACCAGCCCGGCGGTGCCATACACGATGCCAGCGATGGGCGGAACAACGAGCCTCGGCCTGAGCGGGCGCGAGGGGCACGGCGTTCATGTACCGGACTCCTGACGAGGAGGGACCTCCGCGTCACGCGTGAGTATACACGCAATCGAGAGGTTTGTCTTCAACCCGGGAATTCACGGGGTGTCTGGCTTTTCGGGGTGTCCGTCGGCCAGGCGGAGGGAGGGCAACTTGCTCCGTCTGGAAGGCACCGGTATGGGTGGTTCGGGCACTTCTCTCCAGTGGTGCTTCAACATGATGATGGAGGTTCACCCGTGAGTTTCCTGCGCAAGTCCCTTGGGGTTGTCACCCTGGCCTCCTTGATGGCTGGATGTACCGACCGTGGTGGCCCCTCGGGCCCGACGGATCCAGATTGTACCGGGGCGTGTGAGCCGGTGACCGACGCGGGAACGCGGGACGCGGGCACTCCGGGTGATGGCGGCCAGACCGAGCCTATCGAGGTGACTGTCGCCCAGGCGCGCAGCGCGGAATACGGCACCTGGGTGAGGATCAAGGGCGCCGTCATCCAGACCGTCGATTACGAGAAGCAGGGCGGGGTAGACTGGTCCGCCGACTTCTATCTCGTGGACCCGGCCAATCCCAAGCAGGGCCTGTGGGTCTACAAGTTCTACCAGGACACGCCGACCCAGTACCGGGCCAAGGTGGGCGACAAGCTCGACATCGAGGGCTTCATCCACGTCAAGGGCAAGTACGAGCAGATCTCGGCGTACCGGCCGCAGCTCGCGAGCAAGTACTACCTCGACGGTTCCCAGCAGCCGAAGATGTCCCTCACCAACATCGTCGCCAGCACGCCGCCCGCGGACAACGAGGTGTCGATCGCCAGCGGCTTTGGTGACGCGCAGGACGGCTTCGCGCGTCCCAACCCGGAATACGCGGGCTCGCGCGTGCACATCGCTGGACCGCTCACGCTGACCGATCCCAGCCCCAAGGCGTTCCAGCGCGTGTCGGCGGATCCCGCGGACACGCGCTACTACGGCTTCGAGGTGGAGGGCGGCATCCTGGTGCGCAACGCAGGCACCTACCTCAAGTGTGACTACCGCCAGACGGTGCTCGATGGCGGCTCGGTGACGTTCCCCAACGGCATCAGCGGTGTCTGGGATACCTACTCCTTCGTGTCGTGCGAGGATGGCGGTACGTCGTCGGACTGCCGCAAGAACGCCGCGATGGTGCCCGGCACCGAGCCGGGTGACGGCGGCCTCGGCAACAAGTTCACCTACGTCATCACCCCGCAGAACTGCGAAGTGGACCTCAAGGGCGAGTAGCACCCCGCCGTCGCACCGCCTCTCCTCCCTCGAAGAGGGGAGGCGGTCCGTGGCGAGGAGGCGCCCTCAAATGGAGTAGTCGCCGAGGAACACCTTGGCCATGCGCACGTCGGCGTGGACGCTGTCGCCCTCGACGACGCCCAGGTTGTCGAACTCGGCGCGCGGCACTTCCACGGTGACGCTCTCCCCGGTGGGCAGCTTGAGCAGGACCTTCACATAGCCGCCCACGGGCTTGAGCCGTTCCACCCGGCTCGCCGCGGGTCCCTCCTGCCCCTGGGCGGGCTTCACCAGCTTCACGTCGTGTGGACGGATGAAGGCGTGCACCGCCTCTCCCTCCCGCGCGCTCTGGGGCGCCTCCACCACCAGCGTGCCCATCTCGGCCCGCCCCGAATGCACCCGGCCGCGCAGCACGCTCGTGCCTCCGACGAAGGACGCCACGAAGGGCGTGGCCGGCCGATCATAGATGTCCTCGGGCGGCCCCGCCTGGGCCACGCGCCCGTCGCTCAGCACCACCACGTGCTGGGAAATCTCCAGCGCCTCCTCCTGGTCGTGCGTGACGAGCAGCGTGGTGACGCCCGTGCGCTCGTGGAGTGACTGCAACCACTCGCGCAGCTCCACGCGCACCCGGCTGTCGAGCGCGCCAAAGGGCTCGTCCAGGAGCAACAGTTGGGGCCGGATGGCGAGCGCCCGGGCGAAGGCCACGCGCTGCCGCTGCCCGCCGGACAACTGCCCCGGATAGCGCCCGCCCAGCTCCTCCAACTGCACGAGCTGGAGCATCTCGTCCACGCGCGCCTCGACGTCGCGCTTCGGCAGCTTGCGCGTCTCCAGCCCGAAGGCCAGGTTCTGCCGCACCGTCATGTGCTTGAAGAGCGCGTAGCTCTGGAACACCACGCCGATGCCGCGCTGCTGCACGGGCACGTGCGTGCAGTCCACTCCCGCGATGCTCACGCGCCCCGAGTCCGGTAGCTCCAGCCCGGCGATGAGCCGCAGCAGCGTGGACTTGCCCGCGCCGGACGGGCCCAGCAGCGTGGTGATGGCGCCCGAGGGCGCGTGGAAGGACACGTCCGAGACCGCGGGCGTGCCTCCCTGGGTGAAGTGCTTGGTGAGGTGCTCGACGACGACACTCATGGGGCCTCGGCCCTCCACTCGACGTACTTCTTGACGGCCAGGGTGACGAGCGCGAGCACCGTGAGGAGCGACGCCACGGCGAACGCTCCCGCGAGGTTGTACTCGTTGTAGAGAATCTCCGCATGCAGCGGCAGCGTGTTGGTGACTCCCCGGATGTGTCCGGACACCACGGACACGGCGCCGAACTCACCCATCGCTCGCGCGTTGCACAGCAGAACCCCGTAGAGCACGCCCCACTTCACCTTGGGCAGCGTCACGTGCCAGAAGGTGCGCCAGCCGCTCGCGCCGAGCGACAGCGCCGCCTCCTCCTCGTCCTGTCCCTGCGCCTGCATGACGGGCAGCACCTCGCGCGCCACGAAGGGGAAGGTGACGAACACCGTGGCCAGCACGATGCCGGGTACGGCGAAGATGACCCGCAGGCCCCGCTCGGCGAGCCACGGCCCGAGCCACCCCTGCCGCCCGAAGAGCAGCACGAAGACGAGGCCGGCGATGACGGGCGACACGCTGAAGGGCAGATCGATGAGCGTGAGCAGCACGTCCCGGCCCCGGAAGCGGAAGCGCGCGATGAGCCATGCCGCCGCCAGCCCGAAGACCAGGTTGAAGGGCACGGCGATGGCCGCCGCCAGGAGCGTGAGGCGCACCGCGGCCTGGGTCTCCGGCTCCTGGAGCGTGGCCAGGTAGGCGCCCACGCCCTTCTGCAGCGCGAAGGTGAAGACAGCCACCAGGGGCACGACGAGGAACACGCCGAGGAACGCGAGCGCCACGCCAATGAGGACCCAGCGCACGAGCGCCGGGCTCGCCATGGCGCGTCGGGCACTGCGGCGGGGGGCGAAGGAGGCTGGGTGCATGGGGGGGGACGCCTTCCTCCTACTCGGGCCGCGCGTCGAGCCGACGGTGGCTCCAGCGCTGCAACAGGTTGACGGTGAGCAACAGCGAGAACGAGGCGGCGAGCATCACCCCGGCGATGGCCGTGGCCCCCGCGTAGTCGTACTGCTCCAGCCGCGTGATGATGAGCAGCGGGGCGATCTCCGTCTTGAGCGGCATGTTGCCGGAGATGAAGACCACGGAGCCGTACTCGCCAATGGCGCGCGCGAAGGCGAGGGTGAAGCCGCTGAGCAGGGCGGGGAACACGCTGGGGAAGAGGACATGCGTGAAGGTCCTCCACGGCGTGGCGCCGAGCGTCGCGGCGGCCTCCTCCACGTCCGCGTCGAGCGATTCGAGCACGGGCTGCACGGTGCGCACCACGAAGGGCAGCCCGATGAAGGTGAGCGCCACGCCGATGCCCAGGGGTGTGAACGCCACCTGAATGCCGAAGGCCTCCAGGTGCCGGCCGTACCAGCCGTTGCGCGCGTACAGCGTGGTGAGCGTGAGCCCCGCCACCGCCGTGGGCAGCGCGAAGGGCAGATCCACCAGCGCGTCCACCAGCGCCCGGCCCGGGAAGCGGTAGCGCACCAGCACCCACGCCACGAGCAGTCCGAAGACGGCGTTGGCCAGCGCGGCGAAGAAGGCCGCGCCAAAGCTCAGCCGGTAGGCCGCGAGCACGCGCGGCGAGGCCACCGTCTCCCAGAACTGCTCCCAGGACAGGGTGAACGTCTTGAGGAAGAGGGCCGACAGCGGCAGCAGGACGATGAGCGTCAGGTAGAACCAGCTCACGCCCAGCGTCAGACCGAAGCCCGGGAGGACGCGCCGGGGCGCGGTGGGTGGGGCCTTCGCGCTCATTGGGCCGTGGGGGCGTAGAGCTGATCGAACGAACCGGCGTCATCGAAGTGCTGCTTCTGCGCCTGCTTCCAACTGCCCGCAACGTCCTGGAGCGTGAAGAGCTTCACGGACGCGAAGTGGCCCGCGGACTTCGCGGCGGCCTGGGCCGAGCGCGGCCGGAAGTGGTGCCGGGCGGCGATCTCCTGTGCCTCCTCGGTGTAGAGGTATTTCAGGTAGGCCTCGGCCACGGCGCGCGTGCCCTTGCGATCCACGTTCTGGTCCACGAGCGCCACGGGTGGCTCGGCGAGGATGCTCACCGACGGGACGATGATCTCGAAGCGCTCCGGGCCCACCTCGTCCGTGAGCAGATAGGCCTCGTTCTCCCACGCGATGAGCACGTCCCCGAGGCCACGCTCGGCGAACGTGGTGGTGGCGCCCCGCGCACCCGAGTCCAGCACCGGCACGTTCTTGAACAGGGCGGTGATGTACTCGCGGGCCTTGGCCTCGTCCCCACCGGCCGCGCGCTGCGCCTGGCCCCAGGCGGCCAGGTAGTTCCAGCGCGCGCCCCCGGACGTCTTGGGGTTGGGGGTGATGACGGACACGCCAGGGCGCACCAGGTCCCCCCAGTCGTGGATGTTCCGGGGATTGCCCTTGCGCACCACGAAGACGATGGTGGACGTGTAGGGGGTGCTGTGCTCCGGCAGGCGCGTCTGCCAGTCCTCTGGCAACAGCCGCGCCTTGTCGTGAATCATGTCGATGTCATACGCGAGCGCCAGCGTGACCACGTCCGCGTCCAGCCCATCGATGACGGCGCGCGCCTGCTTGCCCGAGCCACCATGCGACTGTTTGATGACGGGCTTCGTCCCCGTCTTCGCCTCCCACTGTTTGGCGAACGCGGTGTTGAGCTCCGTGTAGAGCTCGCGCGTGGGATCGTACGAGACGTTGAGCAGCGTCACCGGCTCGGCCTTCGCGTCGCCGGATTTGGAGCAGCCCATGGCCAGCGGCAGGGCGCTCAGGAGCAACAGCGGCAGCAGGGGGGCGGAGCGGAAATGAAAGCGTGACTTCATGGAGGGCCTTGATTCGGATGGCCGCGAGGGGCCGGGTGCGTTCGAGGCCCTTCGACGAGCCGGCAAATCCGAAAGCCCACCGTCCCTCTCGCGGGGCGTGGGCTGTTGCCAGTACGCATCCGTCAGCATTCAGGCTGACGGAGAGTGCGCGCCCACCGCCGGAGACCGACAGCAACACGGGCGCATCTGGCGGATCGGGGTGGGCATTGACGCAGGTGAAGGTGCCCGGCACCCATCCGTTTGTCAAGACGTACCTCCGCTATAGCGGAGACTCCTCGGCGTGCGAGCGGCCGGAGGGGGCCGCCCGTCGAGTGGACTGCCCGGCATGCCAACCCACCGGTGAGGTCATCCCCCGGCGGGTCTGGTGCGAGCGCGTCGGCTAGAGTGGGCGCTCATGGCCGTATCGCATTCCGCCGGGCTGTTGCAGGAGTACCTGGACCAGGACGTCGTTCCCCGAGAGATGTCCATCGCCCGCTTCATGAGGGGGATGGTGTCGATGAGCTGCGTGGCCGCGCTGGCGCTCGGCGGGGCCATTGGCTGGGCGCTGGCATTGAGCCTCGCGGGGCTCACGGCGGCCCTGGCCATCTATTACACGCTCATGCTCCGCGCCCTGCGCAACGGGGGCTTCCATCCGGCGATGCAGTGGGTGGACAGCGCGTTCACGGTGTCCATCCCCGCGGTGGTGTTCCTCACCGACGTGCACTTCCACGGCGCCGTGTACGCGCTCACCACGCCGCCAGCCTACGCCTGGGGAGCGCTCATCGTCGTGTGCGCGCTCCGGGCCGGACGGGGCCTCGCGTACTTCGCCGCGGCGCTCGCGGCGCTCGAGTACCTGCTGCTCTACTTCCTGGTGGCCCGGCCCCGGCTGCCCCTGGACACGCTGGACACCCTGTCCCCGGCGATGGTGTTCCTGCGCTGCGCGTTCCTCTTCGCCTACGGTCCTCTGGCGGCGACGCTCGCCACGCTCATCGTCAACAAGGCGGGGGACGCGCTGCGCGCCATCCGCGAGAAGGACGTGATGGGCAAGTACTTCCTCCACGAGCGGCTGGGCGTGGGGGGCATGGCCGAGGTGTTCCGCGCCACGTACAGCCCGGAAGGCGGCTTCGAGAAGCAGGTGGCCATCAAGCGCGTGCTGCCCGCGTACGCGGACAACGAGGAGTTCCTCGCCCTGTTCCGGCGCGAGGCGGAGCTGGGCTCGCTGCTCATCCACCCCAACATCGTCCAGGTGCTCGACCTGGGACGCCATCAGGGCACCGTCTTCCTCACCATGGAATTCGTGGACGGCATGCCGCTGAGCACGTTGCTCAAGCGCGTGGCCGTGCGCCGGCTGTCCCCGGCGGCGGTGGCCTACGTGGGCGCGGAATTGGCCTCGGCGCTCGCGTACATGCACGACCGCTCGGGCCCGAAGGGCGAGCCCCTGGGGCTCGTGCACCGAGATCTGAATCCGCCCAACATCCTGCTGTCGCGCATCGGCGAGGTGAAGTTGTCGGACTTCGGCATCGCACGCGCGGCGAACCAGACGGGCGTCACGCGGTTGCAGCAGGTGCGCGGCAAGGCGGGTTACATGGCGCCCGAGCAGGCCCATGGCCTGGCGCTGGATGGCCGCGTGGATCTCTTCGCGCTCGGCCTCACCCTGCACGAGGCGCTCACGGGCCAGCGCGCGCTTCAAGGAGAGACCGACGCGGAGCTGATGCTGGCCTCCACCCAGCAGGACATTCTTCCGCCCTCCCACTTCGTGCCCGGCATCTCTCCCACCCTGGACGCCATCGTCATGGGCCTGCTGCGGCACGACCGAGAGCAGCGCACCCCCACGGCCGAGGTGCTGCGCCAGCAACTGCTGACGCTCACGGGCTACGAGGCGCCCTACACCCACGGCCGGAAGCAACTCGCCCAGGCCTTGCACGAGGCCAAGACCCAGGTCTCCGCGCCCGTACAGCCCCTGTTGCTCACGGCCGACATGGCGCTGACCGAAGGGGCGCTCGAGGCGCTTCCCCGGTCCCGTCCCGAGCGCGCGTGAGGTCACGCGGGCGGGCCGGGGCCTCTCAGCCCTTGTCCACCGCCTGGACCGGCACGCGCTCGGCCCGGAGCGTCGTCTCCCCCTGCAGCGTCAGGTAGGGCTTGAGCTTGAGGAAGCGCTTCTTGCCGAAGCCCTTCACCCGCACCAGCTCCTCCACGCGCTTGAAGGCCCGCTTCTTCCGCCAGTCCACGATGCGCTGGGCGGCCTTCTCGCCCACGTTCGGCAACAGGTCCAACTGGGCCACCGTCGCATCGTTCAGGTTCACCTGGCCCGTGTATTGGACACGCGTCTTGGCTCCCTCCGCCTGGGCGCTCCCCGCCACGAGCCCGCCCACCAGCGCCCAGGCCATCACCCAGCGCCTCACGAGTGGCCTCCCGCCGCCAGCGCGTCCATCCCGCCCTCCATCCCGTAGCGCCCGCCGCCTCCCGCCGTCTGCGCCCCGTCGCGCTTCTCTCCCGCCTCGCGCACGTGCAGCTTTCCGTCCAGCGGCAGCACATCCAGCAGCACGTTCAGAGAACCGTCCTTGTTCACGAACGCGCTGCCCGCCCGCACCCAGATGCTCCCGCCCTTGCCCTCGCGGATGGAGAACACCGCCAACCGCTTGCCCGCCGTCAGCATCGACTACCTCTCGTGCTTCACCCTCCGCGCCTCCATTGGCGCGGTCGACGGACACTCGAAGCAGCCTCCATGCCACGTGGCTCCTCCTGGAGGCGTGCTCACCCGAGGCGTACGCCTCCCCCGCGAACGTCCATCCGCGAAGACGGGTCCGTGGCTCGGGGCGTTCACCTCAGGCCGTGGCGGGCCATCTTGTTGAGCAGTCCCTGACGGGACAGTCCCAGCTTCTCCGCCGCGTGCGAGCGGTTTCCCTCGCACTCCGCGAGCGCACGCGTCAGTTCCTCCCGCTCCAGGCGCTCGATCTTCTCCTCCAGCGTGAGTGGGTGGTTGGCCGTCGTGGGGGAAGGGGCCTTCGCCCTCAGCGCGGGGGAGAGATCCTCGGGGTGGAGCTCCGCGCGCCCTCCGGAGAGCACCAACGCCCGCTGCATCTCGTGCCGCAATTCACGCAGGTTGCCGGGCCAGTCATAGGACTCCAGGCAGCGCACGGTGGCGGGTGACAACGTCGGCGCCCCCGCGTGGGGCACCAGCGAGCGCGCCGTGTTCAGGAAGTGCTGCGCCAGGAGGACCACGTCTCCCGGCCGTTCGGAGAGCCGGGGCAGGGCGACCTCGATGCCGCGAATCCGCCAGTACAGGTCCTCGCGGAAGTGCTTGTTCGCCACCTGCTCGGGCAGGGGCTGGTGCGTGGCGGACACGAGCCGGACGTCCACCTGGAGGGGCCGGGACGCACCCACGGGCAGGACCTCTCCGCTCTCGGTGGCGCGCAGGAGCTTCACCTGGAGGTCCAGCTGGAGGTCTCCAATCTCATCGAGGAACAGCGTTCCCCCATCCGCCTCGACGAACAGGCCCTTGCTGTCCGCCGTGGCCCCGGTGAACGCGCCCTTTTTGTGTCCGAAGAGCGTGGACTCGAGGAGCTGGGGGCTGATGGCACCACAGTTCAACGTGACGAACGGCTTGTCGGCGCGGCGGCTGCGCTCGTGCACGAAGCGCGCGAACACCTCCTTGCCGCTGCCCGAGGCGCCGGCGAGCAGGATGGGGATGTCCGTCACCGCCGCACGGGCCGCCAGTTGCTTCGCCTCCAGGAACGCGGGCGCCTGTCCGAGCAACTGGTCTTCCCGCGCCGCGAGCGACTGCTCCAGCTCCCGCACCCGCGATTCGAGGGACATCCGTGCCTGGGCCCTCCCCAACACGGCCAGCAGGTGCTCGGGATCCGCTGGCTTGGAGAAGAAGTCGTACGCGCCGTGCTGAACCAGGGACAGGGCCAGCGACGCCTCTCCGGTTCCCGACACCACCACCACCTTCGCGTCGGGCCGGGCACCCAGGAATTCCCCCAGGAGCGCCGCGCCCGCTTCCGGGGTCTGCTCGGGTGGCAGCATCAAGTCCAGGAGCACCAGGCGCACCGGGTGGGCCTTGAAGAGCTGGCGCGCGACCGTCGCGTCCGGGGCCTCGAGCACGTCGTATCCCACGCCCTTGAGCAGGCGGCGCCAGGCGCTGCGGAGCGCCCCGTCGTCATCCACCAGAAGAACGAGTGAGTTCATGGCTTGGGCAGGAGAATCACGAACCGCGCGCCTCCGGTGGCGGGCCGTGCGTGGGTGAGCGTACCACCGTGCCGCTCCACCCATTTGCGGCACAGGGCGAGCCCCAGTCCGGTCCCCGGCCGTCTGGCATCCCGGCCTCGTCCGGTGACGAAGGGCTCGAACAGCCGGGGCAGGAGCGCGGGCGGAACGCCGGGACCGTTGTCCTCGACCGCGATGCACACGCCCTCGTCCGTGCGGTGCTGCGTCACGCTCACCCGGCCCTGGGGCAGGGTCTCCACGGCGATGAGCGCGTTGGTCACCAGGTTCACCACGACATCTCCCAGTGCCTCGCCATCCACGTCCCACCGGAGGCTCTCCAGGGCGAGCGACACCTCCGGCGCGGCTTCTCCGAACGCCTGGCGTGCCCGTGACACCGCCTCCGTCACCACGCGCTCCAGTTCCTGTTCACTCACCCGCAGGGGCCTGGGCCGACTGTAATAGAGCAGGTCCTCCACGAAGCGGCTGGCCCGGGCGACCTGGTCACGAATGGCCCGGACGCTCTCCTCCTCCGCGCCGGAGAGTTCCAACAGTTTCGCCTCCGCGAGGATGACTCCCAGGGGATTGCGAATCTCATGCGCCACCGCCGAGGCGAGTCTTCCCACCTCGGCCAGGGTCTCCGCGTGCTCCGCGCGCGAGGTCTGCTGCTCCACCGCCTCCACCAGCAGGGGCACGGTCTGGGGCCGCGTGAACAGCTTCCGGGTGACGGCCTCCACGAGCAATTGACGCGAGGCATCCACCGGAAGCGCGCAGGCGGCTCCCAGGAGCGCATGGACCCAGGCGGGCCCGGTGCCCGTGACGACGCTCCTGATCGTGGCGGCCAGCGCCATCAGCAGGGCGAAGCTCGCGCTCTGCACGGCGGCTTGAATCAGTCCCTCCCGCTCCAGGCGGTCCTCTGGCGCCCAGGAGGCATACGCCACCAGCGACAGGCTCACGGCCAGGAACAGGACGCCCCAGCCGATGAGCGACACCCCCATCACGTGCAGGCCAATCAACCCACCACCGCCCAGCGCGCCGAAGACGTTCGCGCCCAGCAGCGACAGCCGCCTTCTGCGTTCACGTCCTCGCGGGCCCCGCACCAGGGAGGCGAGCCAGAGCGTCATCGCGACCGTGCCGGCGGTGCACGCCGCGGCGAGCGGCCAGAACGCGGCACCGGCCCCCGATGCACCCGGGCCGTAGATCAAGCGAGGCGCGAGCAACCCGGTGAGCGCGATCGCCAACGAGCCGCTCCACGCCACCGGAATCAGCCAGCGGGGAACCCGTCCCACCACGTCCTTGGCCGCCTGGGCGAAGGCGGCAGCGAGCAGGATGCCCAGCGGGAGCACCCGGTCCGCCAGCTCCCCGGTCCGCTGCTCCAACAGGAACAGTCCCGTCATCCACAGGGCGAGGAATCCCGCGAGCAGCACCACGCCGGGTCCGCCCCGGCGGCCCAGCCGCAGCGTCTGCAGGGCCACCGCGCTGGCCACACACGCACCCGAGAGCAGGAACGCGGCGGACAGGTTCACGCGGCCTCCAGCCGCGGGGTGAACGTCCGGGGCTTGCGTCCTTCCCTCCCGAGGACCCGGGGGCGGCGCACGCCGAAGTACCGCCGCGCGAGCCTCGCGAAGCTCTGTTCGGTGTAGCGCTGGAAGAGCGGCCGGAAGAGGAGGCGATCCACGACCCGGCCGAGCGCCCCCCACCGCACCTCATAGGTATACGACGTGGCGAACTCCATGCCTCCCTCGGGCAGCGCCGTGTAGCGCCACAACCCCACGCCTCGTGCGATGAGCGACATGGGCTCGTCGCTCCAGAATTCGAAGGTGGACTGCCGCATGGGCCGGTGGAGCTTGTACCGCCCGAAGCCTCGGATGGAAGCGCCGAGCACCGTTTTCTCGTACCGCATCACCGTGCCCGTCTGGATGCGGGGATCCGGCGTTCCCATGGGCGCCTGATGGGCGCCGTGCGCGTCCTCGTGCAGCATCACGATGGACGAGAAGCGATGATCCCAGTCCGGGTGGAGCCGATGGTCCTGGGTGAGGTTCCACACCTGCTCCACCGTGGCCGGCAGCCGCACGCGCACGTGCAGGGGAGCGGGCGGCCCCAGGCCGCTCTCCACGAGCACGAGCACTTCCAGCGCGGACACGGCCAGACAGCCCACCGCCATGCAGCCCGCGGCCATTCGAAGCGCCCACGGCACGTCCGAGCCGAGCACCTGGGTGGGCAACCGCCAGTCTCCCCAGGTCGAGGAGAACACGGCGTGCAGGAGCGCGCCGACGCCCACCGACAACACCAGGTGCATCAGGTACTCGCCGCCCGACAGGCCGCCCTGCGAGGCTCGGGAGCGGGGCTCCTCCCTCACGTCCAGGAACGCCACGGTCACATCCGCGCCAAAGAGCACGAGCCATCCGAGGTACCACGCTCCCGTCAGGCGCAGGTTCGGCACGCACAGGAACTGGGCCGCGTACACCGCGCCGCGCACCACGTGGAGGATGGCCTCGCGCCGGCACTCGGGGCGGGTGACGAGCCGTCCCTTGTAGGAGTGGAACCAGGCGATGTCGAAGGCACCCAGGACACCGAGCGCGAGCAGGAGCAACGTGGCAGTGATCATGCCTGGGCAATGAGCAACCCCCGTGCCGGCTCTTGCCTCGGAGGAGACGAGCCTCGTGCTGCCCACGGCGTGGACAGCGGTCACGGGGGGCACTGTCCACGGCGTTGACAGCGCGCCACGCTCCTTCCGAGGGAAGAGGCCGTCGGCACGCGTGCTGCTTCATGGCGGAGGCATGCACCCCCTTTTCCGGCACCTCCTCCATGTCCTGTTCCCCCTCGCCCTCTGGGGAGTGAGCCCTCGAATCGAGCTGCACGTGATCGCGGCGGGGTTCCTCTTCTTCGCGCTCTTCGCCTTGTTCCATGACGCGCTCCACGGTGCGTTGGGTCTCACGCGGCGAGGGCATGAGCGCCTGCTGACCTGGAGCGGCGTGTTCATGGGCGTCAGTGGCCACGCCGCGCGGCGCGCCCATCTGCGCCACCACGCCCGTCCCTTCGCGGACGACGATCCGGAAGGGCACGCGGCGAGGGACGATCTGTGGGCCGCGCTTCGCGCCGGTCCCGCGTGCTACCTGGGCCTGCGGGGTTGGGGTCTCGTTCATGCTCCGCGCGAGCGGGACATCCAATTGCGCGAGTGGCGTGCCGTGGCGGTCTTCTTCGGGGGACTCGCGCTGTTTCCCGCCGGGCGGCTCTATCTGGCCACGGCGCTGGCGCTGCACCTGACCATGCCCGCCTGGGCCGCGCTCCTGCCCCACCGTCCGCCGCGCCTGCTGCTCGCCGGGGCCACTGTGCTGGCCCAGATGGGCTTCCTGCTCCCGGGCATCTTCGTGACGCATGAACTGCACCACCAGCACCCCAAGCTGGACACGTTCACGCTCGTGCGGCGTTGGCGCGGCGAGGTCCATGGCCAGGCACTTGTCGGAGCTCGCTGAAACGGTCCAGCTTCATCACGATTTAAGTGTTTTGCCAGTTAAGCTCGGGAAAATGCTATTGTGAACGGATATTTCTAGCGACAGGAGACAGCATGAACGGGTGGAAGGTCCGCGAGGCCGTGTTGATGGGGTGCCTGCTGGTGGGGGGCGGTGCCGCATGTGGGCCCGTCGAGCCCTCGCAGGACACGAGCGAGGCGCGGGTTGCCCACACGGCGAACGCTCTCGTCACCACGACGGGCTCCATGGCCATTCCCCGGGGAGGGCACGCCGCCACCCTGCTCTCGAACGGCAAGGTGCTGATCACCGGTGGGTGGACCGCCAGTGGCAGTATCTCCAGCATGACGGCCGTGACCGAGCTGTACGATCCGGCGACGAAGACGTTCGCCCAGACCGGAGCGATGGGCACCCCGCGCGAGCGGCATCGGGCGGTGAAGCTCCAGAATGGAAAGGTGCTCGTGATGGGTGGCCTGAGCCAGGGCGGCCGGGTCGCGAGCGCGGAACTCTATGATCCGGCCACGGGGCTCTGGTCGGCCGCCGGTACGATGAGTGTCGCGCGAGAATATCCCTCCGCCACGCTCCTGACGGATGGGCGGGTCCTGGTCGCGGGAGGAACCTCCAGCGGGGTGAGTTCCCTGGCGAGCGCGGAACTCTACGATCCGGCCACGGGGACCTGGACGCTCACGGGCTCGCTGCTGACCGGGCGCTCGGATCACTCCGTCACGCGGATGGCGGATGGTCGGGTGTTCGTGTCCGGTGGTTTCGGGGGCTCGGGAGGGCCGCAGGCGAGCGCGGAGATCTACAACCCAGCGACGGGTACCTGGAGTTCGGCGGGTTCCATGGCCTGGGGGCGCAGCTACCACACGCTCCACCTGCTGCCAGACGGCAAGGTGCTCGTCGCGGGTGGGTACAACGCCTTCGACAACTATCCGCTCGTCTCCGAACTCTATGACCCGGTCTCCGGGACCTGGTCCACATCCGGCGCGCTCAATGTCTCTCACAGTCGCCACGCGGGAACGGCCCTGGCTGACGGGAGCGTGATCGTCATGGGCGGAGGGTTCTCGAGCGCGGAACTGCGCGGCATCGAGCGCTACAATCCCGCCACGGGGGTGTGGACCCTCGTGGACAACCTCATCACGGGGCGCAGCTTCCACACGGCCACCCTGCTGGATGATGGGAGCGTCCTGGTCGCGGGCAACACGCCCTCGACCAGCGCCGAGCTCTTCTCGTTCACCGCTTCGACGGACACGAGCCCCCCGGCCACCGTGCTCACCTCGCCCACCAGCGGTGCCATCCTGAGCGGTACGGTGACGCTCACGGCCAACGCCATAGACAACGTGGGCGTCACCCGGGTCGAGTTCTACCGAGGCTCCATCCTCCTGGGGTCCGACACCCTCGCTCCCTACAGCTTGAGCTGGAACACCACCGGCCTCGCCAATGGGAGCTATACCCTGACCAGCAGGGCCTACGACACGGTCGGCAATGTGAGCACCTCCGCCGTGGTGGGCATCACGGTGAACAACGTGAGCACGCCCACGGTTACACAGGCCGTCTATGACTCGGGCCTGATGGTGCCCGCGTGCGCGCAGGTGGGCTCGGGTTGTGACAGTGGGTTGTTGCTCGATGGTCGTGCCAACCTCGGCCCCGAGCCCCATCAGCCCAATACCCTCCAGGGCTCTTGCTCGGACGGCGTGTCCGGCACCTACCACTCGGACGAGTCGGTGGACCGCATCAAGGTCACCACCGTCGATGGCGGCCCCTTCGCGCCGGGCAAGCAGGTGACGGTCGAGGTCCGGGTCTGGGCGTATAGCGGCGGCGGCTCGGATGTGTTGGACCTCTATTCCACCTCGGATGCGGCCCTCCCGATCTGGACGCATCGCGCATCGCTGGTCCCCACGGCGAGCGGGGCGCAGACGCTCACCACTTCCTTCACGCTGCCCACGACGGGCCGCGTCCTCCAGGGGGTCCGTGCGGCCTTCCGTTACGGAGGAAGCGCCTCACCCTGCACCAGCGGCCCCTATGACGACCGCGATGACCTCGTCTTCGCGGTGGGGTCGGGGAACTGAGGGGCTGGGCGGGTCACACGGACTCCGCCACATCCATCGATGGGCCTCGTGGCGGAGTCCTGGTTTCGGAGTCCTCCACGCTGGATGGGTTTAGGATTCCGCGGCGGCTGAGCGGAGAGGGCTTTGGCGGGGGCAGCGGGTGCCTGTTGGTGCCCTGTCCTTCGTGTTCACTCTCCCTCGTGTTATACGGATACAAGGAGGGCATATCGATAAGATTATGAGGGCGTTTCAGCGAACAGCTTTTCACACGAATGGTGTTGAGCGGTATCTAGTCGCATTGCTGGGTTGCATCTGGTCTTGTGCAACGCCAAATCCCGACGTTCGTGTTCGTCGTCTGCCGGATGGCCGTCTCCAGGTGGAAGGACCCATGCTGGGGCCCTTCAAGAGCGAGGAGGAGATGGCCAGGGCCGCTTGTGAACGGATGACGTCGCAACCTGGTGCCTCGAATGGGGCATATGGCTTCGAGTATTGCGCGCTTCATTACTACTCAAGCGAAGATGATGCCTTCTTCCTCAGTTATCTGTCCGATGTTGGTGGCTCGGGCACGGGGGGCTCGAAGTATTGTGAGCTTCCAAGAGCCTTGCTGGATGTGGAACATAAGGACGTGGTCATCCTGGGCGGTGCCCACACGCATCCGCACAACCGGGCACTTTCAGATAAGGATCTGAGTGCTCGTGCCCGCTGGCCGCCGAGCAGGTTCGCCGATCCGGTGACCAAACGCGTCTGGGACCGTCAATTGCTGATGTTCTTCAAGGAGAAGACCCAGGAGTGCCGGGCCTACACCTATAATAATGCCACCCAATTGGTTTCTTCGCTGCGTGACGGGAAATGGATGCCTATTGCGAGAGTCTACAATGATGCTGGGGATGTCGAGTTCTTGGATGGCAAGGCATGGTCGCCGTGAACTCTCATCGTTCGTTGGGTGATGCTTCATGAGAATGCGATGGTTCACTGTTCCGGTGTTGTTCCTGCTGCTGCCAGGGTGCTCGATTTTCCCATATGGATTGTACCGAAAGGCGGAGTGGGCTCCGGAAGAGATCGCGGCACGGGTGAAGTTTCCCGAGTCGTATGAGAAAGGGGTTCACCTCGAAGGGCCCAGCGTGGTGGCTCTCGGGGCTGCGCTGAATGACTTCTTGCCGCCCGGGAGCGCCCCGCGTGGGGAAAACGATCTGGTGGCCCGGTGTCTTGCCCTCCGGGAGTCCTTCCGCGTGTCGGTCTGGCAGCCGAACGACAACAATATCTTCTTCGTGCGCTTCACTCCGGACCTGTCCCGGTGTGCCCCGGGGGCCATCATCACGGGTGGCGGCGCCGAATACGCCGTCGACGCGGAGGGCCGCATTCTGGCCAGGCGGTGAGGGGGGCGCGGTTCCTGGATTGTCGAACGCGTGCTCAACCTTCCGCGGTTGACCCGGTGTAGAACGCCGTCGTTCGCGAGGCCGCCGCCTTGGCGGCGGATTCGTCGGTGCCAGCGGCGATCGAGGCGCGGCACCAGTCGTCGCTGCTGCGGCTCGTGAACGCCTTGCCCTCGTCGGATGCCGACCAGGCGGCGGCTTCCCGCGGATCGGCCGTGGCGCCGGTCTCCAGGTGCCAGGCAAGACCCATGAGGGCCATGTCCCAGCCCACGCCCACCGCGCCGGGACCGAACCGCGCCCAGAAATCGTCGCCGACATGGGCCACATGCTCAAGTTCGAGCCGCGTGCCTCCTCTGGTGTCTTCCGCGAGCTGGAGGGTGAGCCAGCTGACGGACCCGCCGAACTCCCAGGTCACCGCGAATTGGCGGGGGGGCTCGTGGCTGGTGACCCCGCGCGATGATCACTCCAGGATTCCCCGCGCTGAGCGAGGAGAAGTCGGCCTTGACGAGATCCCCATGAGACGTGACCCACCTTCATGGTAGTCTGCCACATACTTGGAACAGGAACGTAGCTTGAGATGACGACTCGCATGAAGGCGCGCAGGTACAAGATACTCGCCCTAGGGTTGTACTGCATGCTGGGCTGCACCGGACCCAAGCCCATTCCAGGCGTCGTGCAACCGGCGGCGGGAGAGCGATTGGACAGCATTCCTGGGCCCATGCCTGGTTTCGGGCCCTTCCCGAATTACTCGGACGCACTCATGGCAGCGTGTCCACTCATTCTCGGGAAGTCACATGCACTCGCCGGCCGCCCCAGCAGAAAGTGCCACTGAGCATCGTGGCCTTCTATTCAGACTCAATGGAGCAGCCGCCAAGATGCGATGGTTTCTACCAATACGCTCCCGTGGGCGGCCAGCTCCTGCAATGGACCCATGAGGAACAAGGCAGGTGGTCCCGCAGGGAAATCGCGACCGTACTCCTCGCCGCGGCGGTCGGGCTCCTGCTCTCCGGATGCGTTCGGGACCGCTGTTCCAGTTTCATGTCCCTGATGGGCTGCGTTCAACGGAGCGCGCACCCCATCGATGAGGATCCGTCCATCGTTTTCCCCTCGTTCTACGAGCAGGCCCCTGTCCGAGTCGGAGTTGAAAAGGAAATTTTCGAACTCGACGGGAAGGCTCTTCGCGCGATTCAACTCGCCGCCAACGACTTCCTTCCTCCTGATGCCAAGAATCCTCCCTGTTGGGCGACGCAAGAGGCACATACCTACCGGGTGCTGCGCCAGGGCGAGCTCCTTTTTGTGCGGATTGACGAGGATCCTTCCTCCTGCGGGCGGGAAATTCCGGCGCTCCATTCCGGCGCTCAATACGCCATATCCCTGGACGGCCGCATCCTCCGGCGACTCGTGGATGGCCAACCTGACGACACGGCTCTTGAGGAGCGGGGCTCTTCCCCTCCCGGAGTTCAAGCGGAACCAGGGGTTGTTCCTGGTTATGAGCCGCGGCCAAACACACCGTCAGCACCCGAACAGCCGGTCGATTGATTTTCAGCTCGGTGGTCTCGTCGACACCAGGTTGGAGCCAATCCCATGCGCCAACCTGGTGAACGGTGACGTCTCCCCTTCGGGGCTCAGCGGGTGTGTTGCTTGAAGAAGTCCCACATGATGGCGGTGCCATCGGGACCGGAGGGGTCCGCGAACAGGTAGGAGTCGTCGCCGCCGGGCCAGGCGTGATCCATGCCATGGAGTTCGTACTGCTGGACGAGCAGACGGCCTCCGTAGACGTAGTCCTTGACGGTGTAGGAGCGGCCGCCGGGGACGCTGCCATTCCAGACCTGGGTGGGCGCGTAGGGCACGCTGTCATTGTCGACGCCATCGTCCCCGTAGTCATTGGTTTGCAGGAACTGCTGGACCGTCTGCTCGCCGTTGATGGGATTGACGACGTCGTCGTTCGTGCCGTGGACGACGAGCACCGGCACGGTCCGGCGGGGCTTGCCCGAGCACGCCCAGGCATCACGGCCGCGGTCGTCGGGGTCGTAGATGCTGCCGAAGGTCATGGCATAGGCACTCCCGGACGCGGTGGTCGCCGCCTTGTACATCGCTCCCGCCCCCACCATGCCGGCGGTGAACACGTCCGAATAACAGGCGAGCAGGATGCTGGTCATGACCGCGCCAGCGGAGACTCCTCCGACGTAGACGCGGCGGTTGTCCACCGAGTAGTGGCTCTTCACCAGGTTCACCATCCCCACGATGATGGAGGGCTCTCCCATGCCTCGCTCCTGGTTGAGGGCGAGCATGAAGTTCCAGCATTGCGTGGCATTGTAAACCGTTGCCTGGTTCGGATAGAGGACCAGGAACTTCTCGGCATCCGCTTTCTGATTCAGGCGGCTCAGGCCGGCGAACTGGTCGGGGTTCTGTAGACATCCATGGAGTCCGACCACCAGCGGGAGCGCCTGGCCCGGCTGATATCCGGTCGGGACCCAGAGCTGGAAGCCGCGGGTGCCCCAGATGTTCTTGTAGCTGCCATGGACCCACGAGCCCGCGTGGGCCGGGGCCGCCGAGAACGCGAAGAGCACGAACAGCAACGCACCGATGCGCGCGACAACGCCATGACTCCGATTCATGTTCATCTCCTTGCTACCTGCTTCGGGGTAAGGACTTCATCCGCATCCGCGGATCTGGTGGCTCAGCAGGGAGGCGAGGAGATGCCGTTCCTTCAGCGTGCTCCCAGCATGCGGAGCGCCAGCTCGGCATGAATGTCGGCGAGGGTGTCGAGGTCGAGCGCGCCCGAGGGTTCGTACCAATACGGCAGGCGCAGACCCATCGCGGAGATCGCCGCCCCGGTCGCGGCCTCGTGCGGAGGGGAGAAGCGCCCCAGCGCCATTCCCCGCTGGATGACCTCGGCCAGGAGGGCCGCGGACTGAGCGCGCAGCGCCATCGCCGGGGTGGCGAGATCGGGCGGCAGGGCGTGGATCTCCTCGTTCACCACGACCGCCAATTGGGGGTGGGCCGCGTGCATCACGGTGTGGGCGCGGACGAGCGCCCGGACCTGCTCGGCCGGCTCGGCCCCCGCGTCCAGCAGCGCCGCGCGGAGCGCTTCGTGGTGCGCCTCATGCCCCACCTGGACGAGCTCGGCGAGGATGCGCTCCTTGGAGGGAAAGTGCGCGTACAGCGCGCTCGGCTGGAGCTCCAGCGTCTTCGCCACGTCCCGGATCGACGTGCCGTGAAACCCCTGGCTCGCGAAGAGCCGCAAGGCCTCCTCCAGAATCCTCCGCCGGGTGCCGTCCGGCACCGTGCCCGGAAGGGTCGCCTTCTGGGCTTGTAGACGTGACCGGGGGAGGGGTCGCATGATGGCCTTGCTGAACGATCGTTCGTTCAGATTCACTGTATAACATGGATTGCTGGTTCCGTTCAATCGCATGAATGATCGATCGTTCACGAGCCAGCCGGAACCCGAGGCCTCGACCATGCCGATGATGCAGCTTGAGGGCGTATCCCTTCACTACGAGGAGTCCGGAGCGGGCACGCCCGTGTTGCTCCTCCATGGACTCGGCTCGTCCGGGCAGGACTGGGAGCTCGTCGCGCCCCGGCTCGCCGCCCACCACCGGGTCATCGTTCCCGACGTCCGGGGTCATGGACGCAGCGAGAAACCCAAGGGTCCCTACGGGGTGCCGCTCTTCGCCCGGGACGTCGCCTCCCTGTGCGACCGGTTGGGGCTCGAGCGCGTGCATGTCGTCGGCTTGTCGATGGGGGGCATGATTGGCTTCCAGCTCGCGGTGGAGCGGCCGGAGCTCGTGCGCAGCCTGGTCGTCGTCAACAGCGGGCCAGACATGGTTCCGGGGACGATGCGCATGAAGCTCATGTTCGCGACGCGGATGCTGCTCCTGAAGCTCCTGGGGCCCAAGACCCTGGCGAGGGTGATCGCGCCGAAGCTCTTTCCCAAGCCGGAGCAGGCGGAGCTCCGAAAGCGGGTCGAGGAGTCGATCGGCGCCAATGACCCGGACGCCTACCAGCGCGCGACCCGGGGGCTCGTCGGCTGGTCCGTGCTGGAGCGCTTGAAGGACATCACCTGTCCTGTCCTGGTCCTCGCCTCCGACCGCGACTACACGCCGCTGTCCGTGAAGCAGGCGTATGTCGACGTCCTCCGCGACGCCCGCCTCCAGGTGATCCACGACTCCGGCCACGCCTCGCCGGTCGATCAGCCCGTGCCCATCTCCGAGGCGGTGAAGGGGTTCCTCCTGGAACTCGAGGGCGTGGCCCGGGCTGGGCGAAGCACGGGCTGAGAGTGCTTCGTTCCTGAACCGGATCCGCACGGAGTGTACGTCTCCAGCTTCACGGTCCATGGCATGGCGCGGTGCATCGAGGTGGGTCCGGATACCGCTTATATCCAGGAAATTCCCGCGCTTATCAGTGCTCAGAGGGGGGGTAGCGGCGATCAAGCACCGTGCACATCCTGGCGCCTGTCACTGTGCAGGAGGCGGTCCCGTGCACTTGAAGTTCTCCACGCTCACCTCACAGTTCCTGGATGACCCGCAGTCCGTGCGGCGCGCGGTGTGTTGGCCGGTGCTGGTGTGGGAGGCCCCACCCGTGGGGGTGCGGCCCCTGTTCACCCGGTCCACGATGACGGGTCTGTCGATGCGCCGGCCCACTGTCGCCGAGCCGCTGGTGCTCGAGGTGCGCAAGCGCTCGCAGGTGGTGACGCCCGCCACGGGCGTTACCCTGGGCCGCACCCCGGACAGCGACATCATCGTGGATGACCCCACCGTGTCGCGTGTGCACGCCACCTTCCGCGAGGAGTCGCAGACGGGCGTCTGGTACGTGTCCGATACCGGCAGCCACAACGGCACCTGGCAGGATGGCACGCTGCTCATCCCCGGCCGGCCCGTGCCGTTGTTCGAGCGCGCGTCGCTGCGCTTTGGCGATGTCATGGCGACCTTCCTGCACTTCTCCGCCTTCAACCAGTTCATCCTCGACTGGCTCGCGCGCCATTCGCGGGCCGCCCGCCTGCCGCTGATGGAGAGCGGCTTGACGCGCGAGGGCTGAGCCCCATAGGAAGGGCGTGCCCTTGGGTGCCCATGACGGGCCTTCAAGAGGGAAGCCGGTGTGACTCCGGCGCGGTCCCGCCACTGTGACCGGGCAGCCCTGAGAACAGGGGAGGCGTCCTCCTCCGAGGCCGCCCTTCCGGGAGGCGCGGCGTGCGCCTCGGCTGGAGCCCGGCGAGCCAGGAGACCTGCCCAGGGGTGGGGGCGCGATGCGCCCACCATGGCCTTCTCTCTTCGATGGAGAGAGCGGAAGGCGGATGCATGCGCTGGTCGTACCTCGCCAGGCCCCTGCTGGGCGTGGCGCTCGGCACGAGCGGAGTCGCGCTCGCCCAGACGCCCGACGGCGAGCCCTTCCGCGTGCCCACCGTGGAGGTGGAGGAGGCGCGCGCCGCCCCCGAACCCGCGGATTCGGCCTCGCGGAGGGATCCGAGCGGCGCCCTCACCGTCATCCCCGTGGAGGGCGTGGGCAGTGCTGCGCGCGACACCGCGGCGCTCCTGTCCACCGCGCCCGGCGTCACGCTGCAGGACTCGGGTGGCTACGGACAGAGCAAGAGCCTCGTGGTGCGCGGCGCGGCCTCCAACGGCACGTTGGTGTTGCTGGATGGGATTCCCCTCAATGGCGCGGGAGGCATCGCGGACGTGTCCCGCGTGCCCGTGGCCCTAGCCGAGCGCTTCGAGGTGCTGCGCGGGGGCGCGGGGGCGCGCTATGGCTCGGGAGGACTGGGGGGCGTCGTCAACATCATCACCCGGAGGCCGGGCCCGGACGCGCGATTCGCGGGCGAGCTGTCCTATGGGAGCTGGGACACGGCGGTGGGGTGGTTGTCCGCCACGGGGCCGCTCGCGGGCAACGAGGCGCTGGTGCTCGTGCACGGTGGCACCTCCAACGGCCGCTTCCCCTATCCCTTCAATCCGAACCCCACACTGCCCGGCGGTCCGCTCGAGGAGCGGCGGCGCGTCAACAACGATGCCCACGCGGCGGGTGGCCTCGTGCGGTTGCGGCGGGAGCTGAGCGCGCGCCTGTCGCTGGATGTGATGGGCGAGCTGTCCGTTGACGAGCGGGGCCTCGCGGGCACGGCGCAGAACCCGAGCGAGGACGCGCGGCAGGGCGCGGGCCGGGGCGCGGTGAACCTGCGGCTCGCGGGCGCGTGGGACGGCGGGACGCGGTTGGACGCACGCGTGTACGCGCGGAGGGACCGGCTGGTGCTCTCGGGCGGCGCGTGGTCGTCGCCCGCGCAGGTGCAGCGGGTGGGGGGCGTGGAGGTGGAAGGGCGGATGCGCGTGGGCACGCGGCAGACGGTGTCCGCGCTCGTGGGACTGGGCGGCGAGTCCGTGAACGCGGTGGAGACGAACGCGGCGAGCGGTGGAGAGCCCACGTGGCTGCGCGCCAGTGTCATGGCCATGGACGAGGTGTGGCTGTGGGATGAGCGCCTGTTGCTCGCGCCGTCGGTGCGCCTGGAGCGCGCGGGCCCGTACACGTTGTGGTCTCCGAAGCTGGGCGCCACCGTGGCGTTGCCCGAGGGCCTCGAGCTGCGCGCCAACGCGGGCCGGGCCCACCGCGCGCCGTCCTTCCTGGAGCTGTACGTGCGTCAGGGCACGTTGCTGCCCAACGCCAACCTGCGTCCCGAGCGCGCGTTGTACGCGGACGCGGCGCTGGTGCACCGCTCGGACGTGTCCTTCGTCTCGGTGGGTGGCTACGCGAGCCTCTACGAGGACCTCATCTCCTACGAGGCCTATCCCCCCGGCGCGGCGAGGCCCTACAACTTCGCCAAGGCACGCGTGGTGGGAGTCGAAGCGGAGGGCGAGTGGCGGCCGCATCCCTTCGTCTCGGGTGCGTTCAGCTACACGCTGACGGTGTCGGACGACTTGCAGCGCGACGGACGCTTCTACCTGCGCGAGCTGCCCTACCGGCCCCGGCACAAGGTCTCCGCGCGAGTGCTGGGCGGTCCGCGCTGGCTGACGGGCCGCGTGGAGCTGGCGGCCCAGTCGGCCCATGCGCTCACCCGGGATGGCGCCCTGGTGCTTCCCGGACGCGCCTTCGTGCACACGGGTCTGTCCAGCACCTTCGGGACGCGGCCGGAGCTCACGGTGGCCGCCGAGGTGCGCAACCTCCTCGACGCGCGCGCCGAGGACTTCGTCGGCTACCCGCTGCCGGGCCGCGCCGTGTACCTGTCCGTGGGGGGCACGTTCGAGCCCGGAAGGAAGACGCCATGACATTCTCTCGAAGCCCCGCCCTCGTGGCCCTGCTGTGCCTCGTGCTCACGGGCTGTCCGGATCCCGCGCCCTTGTGTCCCGAGGGCCAGAGCCGCTGTGGGGACGCGTGCGTGGACCTCTCCAGCTCCTCGTCCCAGTGTGGGGCCTGTGGCGTGGCCTGCTCCAGCACCCAGCTCTGCGTGGAGGGCGCGTGCCAGTGCCGCGCGGGGGCCGCGCTCTGTGGGGGCGCCTGTGCCGTCACCGCGTCGGACCCGGAGCATTGTGGCGGGTGCGCGGGCGCGGGCGGCGTGGCGTGCGCGGCCGATCAGGTGTGCGAGCGGGGCGAGTGCAAGGCCGCGTGCGCCCTGCCGGATTCGGCGCTCTGTGGGCGCTCGTGCGTGGACGTCCAGACGGATGCCTTCCACTGTGGCGCGTGCGGCATGGTGTGCGCGGACGCCCGGAGCTGCCACTCGGGCGTGTGCTCGGATGACGTCGTCGCCGCGTGCTTCAACACCGGGCAGGTGGTGGGCATCCAGGCCGGCGCGGACGTGCGCGGGCCCTCGGCCGCGGTGGGCACGAGTCCCCAGTCGCTCGCGCGCATGCAGGACGTGCTGCTGGTGCTGGACGCCTCCACGCTGCTGCGTCAGGCGCGGCTGTCCGATTATGGCGAGCTGCCCGCGCGCACTCCCACGGGCCTCGTGCCCAACCAGGTGCTCGTGCGCGAGCCCTTCGTCTTCGTCCTCAACTCCACGAGCAACACGCTCCAGGTGCTGCGGCGCGAGGGCGAGCCCGCTCCGGGTCCGGGTCCTCGCTTCCCCCAGGGAATTCCCCTCACCAACGTGGGCAGCGTGAACTTCGGCCCCAACACCAACCCGTATGCGTTCACCCTGGACGGTCCGGACGCGTACGTCACGCTCCTGGGCAATCTCCAGACGGACCCCTCCGCGGGTGGCCGGGTGGTGCGCGTCTCCGTGGCCGACCCCTCCGCGCCCGCCATCACCGGCACCTTCGTGCTGCCCTCGGGCGAGGCCCTGGATCCCTTCCCGGACCGAGTTCCGCTCCCGGCGCCCGCGGGCATCACCTCGCTCGGGGGACGGGTATACGCCGCGCTCGGCAACCTGGACGCGCGGGACTACGCCGCCGCGGGTCCAGGCTTCCTGGCGCGCATCGAGCCCGGGACTGGCGCGGTGGACCTGGTCGCGCTGGGCGCGGATTGCCTCAATCCCTTCTGGATCCTCCCCATGGGCGACCGGCTGCTCGTGAGCTGTAGCGGCGCGGCGACCTATGATCGCGACTTCAATCTCACGGACGTGCGAGGCACGGGCCTGGTGCTGCTCGGCTCGGACGGGCGCGTCAGGGCCTCGCTCGTGCTGCGCTGCGCGGAAGGCACCTCCTGTGCCTTGCCCTCCGCAGGCCGCTTCGCCGTGGTGGGCAACCGCGCGTACCTGGCCGACAACAACGCGGGCCGCCTCTTCGTCATCGAGGTGGTGGGCGACACGCTCGTGGAGCGCAAGGGGCCCGGCCCTGGTGCCGCGCCGCCCCTCCTCGTCTGTCCCCGAAGCCAGGGGCCTTCCCTCGTCAGTGACGTCGTCGCCCTCCCGTGAGCCCCTTCCCATCCTCCATGAAGACCCTCCTCCCTTTCCCGCTGCTGCTCACGCTGTGCCTCGCCGCTTCCGCGTCCGCCGCTCCACCCGCGGAGGCGCCCCGCTTCCTGGGGCCCAAACCGCCCGCCACGGTGAAGCGCGTGGTGACGCTCGTGCCCTCGCTCACGGAGACGGTGTTGGCGCTGGGGGCGGGGAGCACGCTCGTGGGCGTGTCTCGCTTCGACGAGGCGAAGGAAGTGGCCAGCCTGCCGCGGGTGGGCGGCTTCGTGAACCCGTCCGTCGAGACCGTGCTCAAGCTCAAGCCGGACCTGGTGCTCGTGCAGCCGGGACCGGGCAACCAGCGCCCCGTGGAGCTGATGGCCGAGCTGGGCGCGCCCGTGCTGCTGCTGCCCCTGCACTCCGTGGCGGACACCGAGGCCGCGCTCAAGGCCGTGGGCGGGGCGCTCGGCAGGAAGAAGGAGGCCGAGGCCCTGGTCGAGCGGATTGAATCCACGCGCGCCCGCATCCGCGCGGCCGCCAAGAGCCAGAAGTCGCCCCGGGTATTGCTCGTCTATGGTTTCGAGCCCCTGGTGGTCGCCGGGCCGGGCTCCTTCGCGGACGAGCTCCTGCGCGACGCGGGCGCCATCAATGTGGCGGCGGACGCGGGCTCGGCCTATGCCGTCTACTCGCTGGAGCGCGCGGTGCGTGCCCGGCCGGAGGTGGTGGTGGACGCGGCGGACGTGGACACGGGCAAGGACAAGACTCGGGCGCTGCCAGGACTGTCCCAGGCCCGCTGGGTGGACGTGCCTTCCCTGGCGCTCCTGCAGCCGGGCCCCTCGCTCGGACGGGGGCTGGAGGAGCTGTTCGAGCTGCTGTACCCGGCGCCCAGGTCCACTCAGGGGCCCGCTCCGGAGCCCGCGCGCTAGGCATGGCCTCCTCGGCGAAAATCTTCACGCCCGCTCGGGCTTTGTCGCTCGGGGGCGTGTTCCTCGGGGTGCTCGTCGCCGCGTTGCTGGTGTCCGTCCTGTTCGGCGAGCAGTTCCTGTCGCCGCGGACCGTTTTCGAGGAGCCCGGTTCCCTGGACGCGGGCATCTTCTGGCGGATGCGTGTGCCCCATGCGCTCCTGGCGGCCCTGGTGGGCGCGGGGCTCGCCGCCTCGGGCTCGACGTTGCAGGGCGTGCTGCGCAATCCGCTCGCGGATCCCTTCGTGCTGGGCGTCTCCGGAGGGGCCGCGCTGGGGGCCACCCTGGCGCTCGCCCTGGGGCTCGCCACCGTGGACGACGTGGCGCCGGGGCTCGGCGGGGGACTCTCGCGACTGTCCGCGCCCGCGCTGTTCGCCTTCGCGGGGGCCGTGGCGGCCATGTTCTTCGTGCTCGCCGCGAGCCGGGGTCATGGGGGCCACGCGCCCTACGCCGCGCTCCTCACCGGCGTCGTCTTCAACACCTTCGCCGCCGCGGCCATCACCCTCATCAAGGCACTGTCGGAGCCGCAGCGGCTGGGGGAACTGCTCTTCTGGCTCGCCGGAACGCTCGGCTACGAGCGCTTGGGAACGCTCGCGCTGGCGGCGCTGCTGCAAGTGGCGGCGCTGGGGGTGATGCTCGCGTTGTCGGGGCGGCTCAACCTGCTGTCCCTGGGGGACGAGGACGCGGCGTCGCTGGGCGTGGACGTGGCGCGCACGCGGAAGTGGTTGCTGTTCGCCGCGAGCGCCAGCGTGGCGGGGGCCGTGGTGCTCTCGGGGCTCATTGGCTTCGTGGGGCTCATCGTCCCGCACCTGTTTCGGCTCGCCTTCGGGCCGGACCAACGCCTGCTCATTCCGCTGTCGGCGCTGGGAGGGGCGGCGTTCCTGCTGTTCGCGGACCTGCTGGCGCGGCTGGCCCCGCCGCTGCTCGGTGGAGACCTTCCCGTGGGCGTGGTGACGGCCGTGCTCGGTGGGCCGCTGTTCCTCGCGCTCCTGTACCGGCGCGGGCGGCTCCCGGTGGGTTGACGGTCGCGCGACCCGGGGAGGACACTTCGCCCTCCCATGCCCGCTCCCAGTGGACCGCCCCCCGTTCAGATCGAAGCCGTCGTCGCCCGGCCAGCGCGAGTGGACCTGCCCTTTGGCCCGTCGGCGAAGGTGTCGGAGGTGCTGTCCTCCACATCCAAGGTGGTGCGGGAGCCCAGCGGCATCGCCTTCCATCCCGGGCGGGGCACGCTCTTCGTGGTGGGTGACAAGGGAGACGTGGCCGAGCTCACCCGGGACGGCGAGGTGCTGCGCCGGGTGAATCACGAGGGCCTGGGCTTCGAGGGCATCACCGTGGGGCCCGACGGCCGTCTCTTCGCCATCGAGGAGAAGAAGAAGCCGAGGATCCACGAGCTGGATCCCCAGACGCTCCAGGTGAAGGCGGAGTACGAGGTGGACACGAAGCTGCGCGGCCAGCGAGTCATTGGAGACGCGCGGAACAAGAGCGCCGAGGGGCTGAGCTACGTGCCCGAGCAAAAGGCGTTCTACGTCGTCAACCAGTCGCCGCCCTGGCTGGTGAAGCTCGAGGTGCCGCTCGACAAGAAGAGTGGCAAGGCCAAGGCCGTGGAGGCCGTGGACCTGTCGGGCGTGGTCCGGCATCAGGCCTCGGACGTCACCCATGACCGGGCCACGGGCCACTTCCTCGTCACCGAGTCCGGTGGAGGCGAGGACAAGGGGGCGGTGTACGAACTGACACGCGAAGGCAAGCAGGTGCGCCGCTTCTACATTCCGGGCAACAGGGCGGAGGGGCTGGCGCTGGATGATTCTGGACGGGCCTTCATCGCCGATGACGCGGGGGGCGTGCTTCGCGTCGAGCCTTGAGGGGGGAAGGGCGGCAATGCCTATCGGCGGATGCGCTTCATGGATGACCAGGTTTCCTTGAGCACTGGCTGTGTGTCAGGTTTTCACCTGCTGGGTGTTCTGGGTCGCCAAGGGCCTCTTCGATCGCGATGCGAACTGGGCGAAGCTGCCGCGCTACGTCTCGGGCAATATCGGTTTCGTGTTCGTTCCCGTCTACCGGAACACGCCGTCCGTGATTGACCGGGAGATTGGTTATCTGTCGCTGAACAACGATGTCGTCAGCTACCTGTGCAATGAAGCGTGGGGCCGTTGGTAGGCATTCCGACCCGCGGAAGTCGTTGAGCGGCGGAACTCGCCGGGTCAGCGGGGCGTGAGCGTCCCATCCAGCCCGAAGCTTCGCCGCAGTCGTTGCGCGGCCTCGTCGAGACCGGCCGTCACGAGCCGTTTGGCGGCCCACACCACGCCGGCGCGCATGGTGGTGACGTTGATGGTGGGGTAGGGCAGGGCGGCGTGCTGGTAGACGGAGGCGCTCTTGAGCAGGAGGATGTCGGGCGCGAGGATGAGGCTCGCGGTGCCCAGGAACGTCCGGGCCAGCCGCTCCTCGTGCTGCGTGACCCAGTCCGATTGCATCTGGCGGTATTCGGCGGGTGGCAGCTTCATTCGCGTCGCATCCGAGATGCCGACATGCAGTTCGTTCCGATCCAGGTACTCGGTGCGCCGGACGAAGAACTCCCTGCACTGCTCCAGGGAAGGGCTTCCCACGAAGTAGAGAATGAGCAGCGGCCAGTGCCGGTCATCGAGGGTGATGGAGGCGGAAGTCATGGTCAGACAAGGACCCGCCTCCTCACACCGGGGAGGCGGGGCGGGCGGCGGAAGGGGTCCTCCCGCCGCGAGTCCATCCTTTTAGATGAAGATGTCGTGCCAGCGGTTGGGCGTCGACGAATCGCTCTTGCGAGCGTCTTCCCGGTTCAACTTCAACAGTTTCTGCTCGGTGGCGGGGGGGTTGGGCCGCGGGGGCAGCACGGAGAGAGGGGACGGAGAGGCAGGGGGGTTCTCAGTCAACTCGTTCATGGCTTCTTCCTGGTGCCACGAGGGCCAGACACGGGGGTGCCGTGCCTCGCTGTGGCACCACGGGCTACGATAGCGCTCTGACAGGGGGGGCTCAACGACGTGCGGTGCCGCGAGGTCCCACGTTATCCCGTGATGTCGGCGGTTCCCGGAGCGTGTGTTCATGCGGAACAGGCAAGTGGTGTTGGTGTCGATGCCGTGGGCCTTCCTGGAGATGCCATCCATTGCGCTGGGGTTGTTGTCTGGAGTGCTTCGGAGGGCGGGGGTTGTCCCGGTGGCGCGCTCGTTCAACCTCGTGTTCATGGAGTGGTTGCGACGCCACCTTCCCGAAGGAGACGAGCCGCTGAGCCTGGCGGACTACCGGGCCATTTCCAGCGCGGCCTCGGTGGGGTTGGGCGATTGGATCTTCTCGGTGTCGCCATTCCGCGAGCCCGATGCCAGGCAAGACGCGCGCTACCTGGAGCGGCTCGCCCGGGACGAGGTGCTGCCCGCGCGGCTCCTGTCGTGTCTGGAGGCTTTGCGCGCACAGGTGCCCGGCTTCATCGACGCGTGCGTGGAGGAGTTGCTGCGCCACGAGCCCGCGATGGTGGGTTTCAGCACGACCTTCAACCAGAATGTGCCCTCCTTGCTGCTCGCGCGGCGGCTCAAGGAGCGGGCTCCACAGGTGCGAGTGGTTTTCGGCGGAGCGAATTGTGATGGGCCCATGGGCCTGGGGCTCCTGGAATCCTTCGACTGCGTGGACGTCGTCGTGCAGGGCGAGGCGGAGGGCGTCATCGTCGGCCTGGTGGAGGAACTCGTCGCGGGCCGGCCCGTCACGCCGCGTCCTGGGGTGCTGGTGCGTGGCGCCGTCGAGCCCATGGGGGAGGAGCCGCCCAAGGTGCGCATGGACGACGTGCCGGTGCCCGACTACGGCTTCTTCTTCGAGGAACTGGAGCGGACGGGGTTCCGGCGGGAGCTCATCACGAACGTGAAGCTGCCGGTGGAGACGGCGCGCGGCTGCTGGTGGGGCCAGAAGCAGCACTGCACGTTCTGCGGGCTCAATGGCTCGAGCATGGCGTTTCGCAGCAAGTCGGTGGACCGCGCGCTGAGGGATTTCGAGGAGCTGTCGGCGCGCCACCGGTGGCTGGACTTCGTCGCCGTGGACAACATCATCGACCTGGGCTACCTGCGCGAGCTCCTGCCGCGCCTGGAAGCGCGGGGCTTGGACCTGCGCGTCTTCTACGAGACGAAGGCCAACCTGACGCGCCAGCAGGTGCGTGACATGCGCGCCGCGGGCATCCATCGCATCCAGCCCGGCATCGAGAGCCTGTCCACGCCCATCCTCAAGCTGATGCGCAAGGGCGTGACGGCGTGGCAGAACGTGCGGCTGCTCAAGTGGTGCGCGCAGTTCGACGTCCGGGTGAGTTGGAACATCCTCTATGGCTTTCCCGAGGAGCCGGCCGGGGAGTACCCGCGCATGGCCGCCACCCTGCGCTCGCTCACGCACCTGGAGCCGCCCCACCTGTCGCGCCTGCATGTGCAGCGCTTCAGTCCGTACCACCAGAGCCCCGAGCGGTTCGGTCTGCGGCTGGAGGGGCCGCTCTTCCACTACGGCCATGTCTATCCGCAGCGGGGGGAGCGGTTGGCGGCGCTCGCCTACGACTTCGAGTACTCGTATCTGGATGGGAGGGATCCAGAGTCCTACGTGGGTGAGTTGCGGCGGGCCGTCCAGCAATGGGGCGCGGTGCACGAGCGTGACCGGGGCCGGCTCACCTGGAGGCAGGGGCCCGGTTTCGTGCGCATCGTGGATGAGCGCGAGTCCGTGGGGTACGCGAGTTACTTGTTGGAGGGCGCGCAGGCGGAGGCGTACCTGGCCTGCGACGAGGGCGTCACCGCGGCGCGAGTGCACCAGTTGCTGCACGACAAGGGACACACGGGCCTGGGACAGGGCGAGGTCGAGACGTTCCTGCGCGAGCTGACCGAAGCGGGACTGATGTACGAGGCGGATGAGCGTTTCGTGTCCCTGGCCTTGCGGGCTCGTCCCGAAATGCTGGGCTGAGTCAGCGCGGTGCGTGGACACGCTCGTGTTGACAACAGTGGCTCCGCCGCCATATCCCGCCCCCCTGTCCTCGGTTCCTCCATGAGGTCGTGGAGGTTTGAGGGAATCCGGTGCGAATCCGGGACTGCCCCGCAGCGGTGAACGGGAACGACCGCCGTCACGAAGCACTGGTCCTCGTGACGAGGGCTGGGAAGCGACGGCCAGTAGAGGGGGATGGCGTCACACCCATCCCCGGGCCCGTGAGTCCGAAAACCTGCCGAGAACCCGTGCCGCTGGCACGGCTCAAACCGAGGCTTCCGAGGGGAAGCGGCGGATGCGCGGTCGTGTGCGTCCTGCCCCAGGCCGTGCCTTCCGCCGCATCCTCCGTCCGCTCCTCGCCGAGGCCATTGCGCCCGAGGGGGCGAGGAGCAGTACGCGAATGATGACGGACATGAAGAAGTCGGGATCGCTCGGCCAGGTCTCGTGGGCCCTGTGCTCGGTGATGCTCGGGTTGCTGGTCACGGGTTGTGAGCCGGAGTGCGTGGACCAGTACGACTGCGCGAACAAGCTGGGCCGTCCCGGGGCGGGCCAGCGGTACGTGTGCGAGTCCAACCAGTGCGTGGCGCGGGACGTTGACGCTCCTCCGGCTCCGGCGCCGGACGCGGGCACGTCTCCGGACGCGGGCGCGGATGCCGGGACGCCGCCGGAAGAGGACGCGGGCACGCCGCCGGAAGAGGACGCCGGGACGCCGCCCGAGGAAGACGCGGGTACGGACGCGGGCACGGGCATCACGTGCGCGGACCTGCCGCATGACTCGAAGCTCGGAACGCTGCGGCTGCGGGAGGGCTTCACCGCCGCCGAGTCCGCTCTGTTTCCCACGGGCATCAGCTCGATCACCCCGCTCACCGGCTCGGCGACGCCCGTGCTGTACGGGCTGCACGGCGAGGACGAGAGCATCTTCGCGCTCGGCACCTGGCCGAACATCGCCGCCAGCACCACGCCGCTCTACCCCGTCGTCGCTCCGGCGGATCAAGGCGTGACGACGTACCTGAGCAACTACCTCGCCAGTGATGGCACCCGGCTGCTGGCGGGCTACACGCTGGGCAACGTCACCGGAAAGCTGGCCGTCTACGACACCGCGACCCCGGGCGACTCTTCCTATGTCTCTTCCTCGGGCAACTACTCCGCCGTGGGCGTGGAGGGCACGTTCTTCATCAACGGCCTGGGCCTCGAGGGCGAGGGTGGAAGCGCCGCCGCCATCTACGCGTTGAAGACACAGAGCGCTCCCTTCCAGAGCGCGAAGCTGGCCACCTTCCCGGCCGCGGCCCAGTACAGTGGTTACAACGCTCTGGCGAGCAACGGCGTCGCCGTGTTCGGCTACTCCGCGGGCACTCCCACGGACGACAACCCCTACGCCACCACCAACTACCTGCACGCGGTGTCTCCGGCCACGTACACGTCCGCGCTCTCGGCCGGAACGAGCGTGGACCTGAACAGCGCGGACACGCCGGAGCTCTTCAGGAGCCTGGATGTCATCTACGCCTCGGGCTTCGGCGCGGGCGTGGCGATCCAGCGGGGTGGTCTGGATGAGTTCTACAACCCGCTCACCCAGAACATCGTGCGCGTCGCGCTGTCGCCGGCGGGCTCGGAGGGCAAGGCCGTGACCGTGGGCGACATCGAGCCGGTGCTCGACGTCGTCGATAGCTGCACCCGCGTGCTCCTCACGGCGCCCCTGAGCGAGGACCTGCTCGTCGGTGTCCAGGACAAGAACGGCCGCCGGCTCGTGCGCCTCCATCAGCGGACGCCATGACCCGCGCGCTCCGTTTCCTCGCCCCCTGGCTCGTCCTCCCCCTGCTCGCCGGGGGCTGTGGGGCGCCTCCTTCCGAGGAGGAAAACCCGTCCATCGCTGCTCCCTGCGAGAACGACGGCGGTCCCTTCGCCGGCCGGGTGGTGTCCTTCACTCCCGGTGACTTCGCCGGCTTCGGTCAGGATCGCTTCCCCGACATCGTGCTCGGCCCGCCCCACGGCGGCGGTGCGATCATGGGCTCGTTGGACGTGCTGTCGCTGGGCAGGCGGGGGGAGATCGTCCTCGAACTCACCTCTCTGGGCGTGGTGGATGGGCCGGGGGTGGATCTGCTCGTCTTCGAGAACCCCTTCGGCACCTTCGTGGAGACGGGTGTCGTCGCGGTGAGCGAGGACGGCCAGACGTGGCACGAGTTCCCCTGTGAGTCCTCGAACCGGACCGGGGGCTACCCGGGCTGCGCCGGTGTGAAGCCCGTGTTCGCCTCGCCGGACACGGGCATCATCCCCACGGACCCCACGGTGGCGGGCGGCGATGGCTTCGACCTGTCCACTCTCGGCGTGAGCCGGGCGCGCTTCGTGCGCATCCGCGACAGCGGGAGCAACTACTACGGCTCCACCTCCGGCGGCTTCGACCTGGACGCGATCGCGGTGGTGAACGGCTCGCCCGTGTGCGAGTGGCGGTGAGCCCCCCCTTCCGGCGGCCGTGGGGTCACCTGGCCGCCGGAGGGGGCGTTCCGCCGAGGCTTTTCCGGTCTTCCTGAAAACAGGGGGGACTGTGACTCCGCGTCTCAATGAAGACCCCCCCCGAGAAATGCATGGGCCGGGTCGTGTAGGCTGCCGGGCGCGATGTGGCAGATCATCATCAACGGCCCCGGTTATTTCGATACCTCCTACGAACTGCCCGAGGGCATCACGCACCTCGGCCGCGCGGACGAGAACGACATCGTGCTGGGCGGCGATCTCGTGTCCCGGCGGCATGCCCGTCTGGTGGTGGAGGGCAACAAGCTGCGTGTCGAGGACCTGGGCAGCCGCAATGGCAGCCGGGTCAACGGCACGTCCTTCCAGGGTGGTACCTCGCTCAACCCCGGGGACACGCTGTCGCTCGGCGAGAACACCTTGTCGGTGCGCCAGCCGCAGCAACTGGAGAACGCCGCCACGGAGATGGTGGACCTGGGCGCCGGAGGCGTGCGCCGCTTCGGCCATGGCGATGACGTGGGGCCCTCCGTCATCCTCGCCAAGAACATCAAGAGCGTGGACCTGCTGCGGGCGCTCGACAACATCTCGAGCCCCACGAACAACCCCACCGCCGCGCCCGTCGACGTGACGCCGCTCGCCGCGCCGCCCACGGCACCCTCTCCGCCGCGGGGCATCTTCGAGACGCTCCTGCTGCTCTTCCGGACCGCGGAAGCGCTCGCCACCGCGCCCAACCTGATGGCCTTCCTCGAGACCACCATGGATCGGGTGCTCGAGCGCATCGACGCCACCACGGCCGTGGTCCTCCTGCGCCACTCCACGGGGGTGCTGGTGCCCGCCGCCGTGCGCCACCGCGGCAAGCTGGCCCAGGGCGAGGTGCCCGTCTCCGACGCCGTCATCGACGAGGCGCTGCGCCAGGGCCGCGCGCTCCTGGTGGGGGACGTGCGGGATGATCGCCGCTTCGCCAGCCGAGAGAGCGTCATCCTCTATGGCGTGGGCCGGGTGCTCTGCATTCCCGTGGGCATCGAGCCCAACTTCACCGGCGTGCTCTACGTCAACGCCTCGGCGCGCAATGACACCGAGCTGGAGGTGATGCTCGACGCCTGCACCGCCGTGGCGCACCTGGTGGCCGCGGGAGTGCAGAAGTTCGCCGCGCCCGCCGCCGCGCCCGCCGCCGCGCCCGCCGCGCCCCCTCCGCTGCGCGCGCACCTGGAGCGCTTCCACTCCCCGGACGTGGCCGAGCGGCGCGCGGCCGACACGCAGCGCACCGGCCAGAAGCCGCTTGGACTGGAGGAGCGCACCGTCAGCATCCTCCACGTGGAACTCGCCAGCTTCGGCGTGATGAGCGCCCGCATCGGCGCCGCGCGCACCTCGGCGCTGCTCAACGACTTCCACACGCGCCTGGGCGGCCTCGTCTTCAGCTTCGAGGGCACCCTGGAGGGCTTCTTCGGCGAGTCCATGCGCGCGCTCTTCGGTGCCCTGCAGCCCAAGCCGGATGACGCCGTGCGCGCGGTACGGGCCGCGCTCGCCCTGCGCGCCGACTGGGAGCGCTTCGTGGCGCGTCTGCCCGTGGAGGAGCGCTTCGGGCTGCGCATCGGCATCAACACCGCCAAGGTGCTGGTGGGCATGGTGGGCCCCGAGACGCGCCCCTGCTTCTCCGCCGTGGGCGAGGGGGTGACCCTGGCCTCGCGTCTGGCCGCCACCGCCACTCCGGGCCAACTGCTCGTCACGGGCAAGACGCTCGCCGTCATTGGCGCCCGCTTCGACGTGATGCCCCTGGGCGAGCGCCTGCTGCCCCCTCGCGACAAGGTCTCCGCTTTCGAGGTGCTCGACGAGGACGTGCCCCAGCTCACCAATCCGGGTGTGCGCTGAGGTGGGTGCTGGTAGGATTGTGGGGCGGGAGACTCGCGCTCGCCCCCGGATCAGTGCGAGCATGGTGCCCCCCACCCCCGTGAGCTTGAGCGGCCCGCCTCCGGCATGAATCCGTCGTCCTCGAATGCACGACTGCGTCCGTTCCGGCCGGTGCCGTTCGGCCGTTACACGTTGTTGACCCAACTGGCCACGGGCGGCATGGGGGAGATCTTCCTCGCCCGTCTGGAGGGGATGCAGGGCTTCGAGAAGCTGTGCGTCATCAAGAAGATCCTCCCTCAACTGGCGGCGGACCCCGAGTTCGTCGAGCGCTTCGTGGGCGAGGCGCGCACGCTGGTGAAGCTGTCGCACGGCTCCATCGCGCAGGTGCTGGACATGGGCCTGCAAGAGGGCGAGGCCTTCATGGCCCTCGAGCACGTGGACGGCAAGGACTTGCGCAAGGTGGCGGCGCGGGCGCGTGACAAGCAGCAGCCGCTGCCGCTCTCCTTCGTGTTGTTCGTGATGGGGCGGGTGTTGGACGCGCTCGCCTACGCGCACCGCAAGAAGGGGGATGACGAGGGGGAGTTGAACCTCGTGCACCGGGACATCTCGCCGCAGAACATCCTCATCTCCTACGAGGGGGAGGTGAAGGTCATCGACTTCGGCCTGGCCAAGAGCCGGCTGAGCGCGGCCAAGACGAACCCGAGCATCATCCTCGGCAAGTTCCTCTACATGTCGCCCGAGCAGGCGCGGCACCTGCCGGTGGACCGGCGCAGTGATTTGTACGCCGTGGGGCTGTGTCTGTACGAGCTCTTGTCCGGCAAGAATCCCTTCGATCTGCTGCCTCCCGGCGAGCTGATGTCCGCGGTGGTGCACCCGAACATCCCGTCGCTCGCGCAGGTGGCGCCCGGGGTGCCGGCTCCAGTGTCGGAGCTGGTGATGAAGGCGCTGGCGGTGGACCCCGCCCAGCGCTTCCAGAACGCGGAGGAGCTGCGCGGCCGGCTCGGCGCCTGTCTGCTGGAGCATGACGCCAGCTCGGGCCCCGAGAGCATCAGCCGGTTCATGCACGAGCTGTTCGCCTCGGAGTACCTGGCCGAGCGGCGGCTGCTGGTGATGTTGCGCGAGGTGGGACGCGCGCCCGAGCCGGAGCCCGAGGTGATTGGCATGCCGGAGGGAGCGCCACCGCGGCCCATTCCCACCCTGCCGCCCAAGACGATCCGCCTGGACGGACCCGTGGAGGCGCTGTCCTTCAAGCCCACGCCGCGCACGCGGGAAGGGAGCGTCGAGGGCAATGACGGCGAGACGCGGCCCGCGGTGCAGGTGGAGGAGCCCACGCGCCCCGGCGTGATGATGGAGGAGCCCACGCGGCCTTCCGCCTCGATGGGCCCCGCGCCCACCCATCACCCCACCGTCGAGGCTCCCGTGGTGCTCGATCCGTCCGTGCCGCTCACACCGGCCGATCCGATCGAGCCGCCCGAGGAGGTCCTGGAGATCGAGGCTCCGCCGCCCATCGAGAACACGCCGAACTGGGCCGTGCCCCTGCCCCGGGAGGAGGATCCGGAGTACGGCGAGGCCGCGCGCACCGTGGAGGTCCCCGAGTCCCTTCTCGCCGAGGGAGAAGCGGCCGGCGAACCCCTCGTCGACACCCTGAACCTGAGCGAGGGCGACGTGTTGCTGGAGGACACGCAACCGCGCGCCCAGATGCCACGCGCGCCGGGCAAGCCACGCCCTTCGTCCCAGGACGTCTACCATCAGGACACCCAGCCGCGCGTGGTGTTGGACGCCTCGCTCATGCGCGAGGCGGAACCGGATGACGTGCCCGCCGCCTTCCGGCCGAAGTCCGCCGGAACGAAGATTCCCCGCCGCCGCGTGACGGCGACGGGGCTGCCCGCGGTGTCGCCCCGTCCGGTGGCCGCGCCGCCGAGGCTCGTGGCCTCTCCTCCTGGCGATGCCGACGGGGATGACACCTCCGAGCAACCGCTCAGGTCCCAGACGCCGCTGTCCGTCCCCACGCCCGTCCAGTCGCCCGCGCGGCGCTCGCGAGTGGGGCTGCTGCTGACCGTCACCCTGCTGGGACTGGGGACGGGAGTGGGCGCCTGGATGTTCTTCCAACGGCGGCCACCCGAGCCCGGCGTTCCTCCTCCACCGCCGCCTCGCGCCCTGGCCAATGCACCCGCCGAGCCGCCGTCCACGGCTCCCAAGGCTCCAACGGCCCTCGTCCCCGAGGTGCGGCCGATTCCCAGCGCCACCGAGATCGCGACCGCCGCCGCGGCGGACGCGGGCCTGGCCCTGGACGTGGACGCGGGGGCCGTCGCGTCCGTGCCCGTTCCCACCGAGGAAGAAGAACTGCTCTCGCCGCTCTCGGCCTCGCCCACGGAACACGCACCGGCGCCAGCGCCCTCGAAGCGTGCGCCCGTCGTGCGCAAGACGCGTGGCGGCTCCCGGGTGCAGTCGCCCCTGCAGAAGGAGTGGGCCCGGACGCGGAGCGCCTACCTGAAGCTCACCCGGGACATCGGGTGCGAGAACCTCGACCTGCTGTGCAACCGCTACCTGAGCCTCGAGTCGGAGATGGAGAGCATGGGCGACGGTGAGGACGCGCGGCTGCTCGACGAGGTGAAGGCGCTCTACCGGGACCTGGTCAACAAGAGGAACAGCAACTGAGCCAGGCGCGCTCCGAGCCGAGGGGAGACATGCTTCTGGAGCTGCGGGGCCTGGGGGCCGGGTATGGGCCCTCGCCCGTCCTGCGGGACGTGGACTGGGGCGTGCGCGCTGGCGAGCTGTGGGCGGTGCTCGGCCCCAATGGCACGGGCAAGAGCACCCTGTTGCGCGCGGTGCTCGGAGGCGTGCCCTGGACGCGCGGCCAGGTGCGCCTGTTGGGCCGGGAGCGCGGAGCCTGGGAGGCGCGGGCGCTCGCGCAGTGCGTGGCGTGGGTGCCGCAGGGCTTCGAGCCCGCCGAGGGCTTCAGCGGCCTGGAGTTGGTGTTGATGGGGCGCAGTCCTCACCTCGGGGCGTGGGGCCTCACCTCGGCGGGAGACGAGACCCTGGCGCGCTCGGCCCTGGATGAACTCGGGGTGGCGTACCTGGCGGATCGTCCCTGTGAGGCCATGTCCGGGGGCGAGCGCCGGATGTTGTTGATGGCGCGCGGGCTGGTGCAGCGGCCGAGGTTGTTGTTGTTGGACGAGCCCACGGCCTTCCTCGACGTGGCCCACCAGGTGGTCGCGCTCGAGCGGGTACGGGCGCGAGTGGAAGCGGGGCTGGGCGCGGTCGCGGTGCTCCACGACGTCAACCTCGCGGCGGCCTTCGCCACCCACGTGTTGCTGTTGCGCGACGGGCGTCCCCTGGCCTCGGGACCGGTGGAGGACGTGTTGCGGCGCGAACGGCTCGAGGCCCTTTATGGCGTGTCCATGGAGGTCGCGGAGACGCCCTCGGGAGCGCGTCTGTTCGCGCCGCGCGCCCGGTGGACGGGCCTCACCGGGTCTTGAGCTGTTCCAGGGCCATGCGCCGGGACGAGTCCGTGCCCGCGCCGACGCCATAGGGGGCGGGCCGCCGCTCCTTGGGCACGGGCTGGGCCCGGTCGATGGAGTAGGGGCCTTGCTGCTCGTTCGTGCTCGTGTCCGACGAGCCCTGCTCCGGACTCCGGGGGACCCATACTTCATTTCCGCTCGTCCCCTGGCCTCCCGAGCCGCCCATCCCGGGGCCGGGCTGCGACTCACTGGCCGCCGGGCTCTGGTACTTTTGTTTGGTGGGATCGTACGGGGGGCCGGACTGACTGATGGGTTGCTCCTTGCAACCCGCGAGGAGAACCCCCCCCAGCCCGAGCGCCATCAGCCATCGTCCTCGTTTCATCGCCTCTCTCCTGGTCTCGGACACATCCCTGCCTGCCGGAAGGAAAGGTAGGAACGCGTCTGGAGGTGGGCAGACATGGAGAGAGGGCCCGCCTGGCCGTCGGGCGTGAAGGAACGGACTATCCCGGCGGCCAGGTCATGGGACGTCCACCGAGCAGGTGCAGGTGGATGTGGAACACGGTCTGCCCCGCGTTGTCGCCCGTGTTCATCACCACGCGGTAGCCGGTGTCGGCGATGCCCCGCTCTCGCGCGATCTTCGCGGCGGCGAGGAACAACTGGCCCACGACCTCGCGGTCCTCTGGCACGAGCTCACTCACCGTGGTGATGTGCTTGTTCGGGATGATGAGCACATGCGTGGGGGCTTGGGGATTGATGTCCTCGAAGGCCAGGCACTGCTCGTCCCGGTGGATGACCTTGGCGGGGATTTGACCGTCGCGAATCTTGCAGAAGAGGCACATAGGCGGCGCAGTCTACTCAGGGCAGGCGCGAGGAAAAGGCGGGATCCGGCGTGCAGCCCGGGCGCAGGCGCACGAGGGCATGGGCGCCCTCGGATGCGACCACCTCGCCCGAGCCCGAATGGCCCACCCCGGTGATGATGTAGTTGTAGACGCCCGAGCTCCGCCCCGGCCCGTTGTGGGCGTAGAGGGGCACGTCGCGGTGGAAGTAGCTGTAGCCGCCGGACCACGCGATGTGAACGGCCTCCATCTTGAGGCCGCACACGTCCGGCCGATGTCCCGCGGCGATGAGCAGGCGGTTGATGGGGCCGGAGTCATCCCAGGCGCTCGCGCGGGGTTTGATGGTCTCGTACTGCCCCAGCTCGCCGAAGGTGAGCCGCCCCGCGCGCGTGGCCGATACCCCCGCCAGCGCCACCATCCCGAGCGGCAGGGCGAGCCGCACGGGGGAGGGCGGCAGATGGCGCAGGAGCGTGTCCAGGCCCACTCCCGCGAGCGAGGCGATCACGGGCAGCACGGGCAGCAGGAAGCGCAGCTCCTTGTGGGGTTGCAGCGCATGGAGCACCCAGAAGGCGAGCGCCACGCCGAACAGTCCCGGAGCCCGTCGGACCGCGAGCAGCGACAGGGCGAGCGCCACGGCGGAAAGGGCGCCCATGGAGCGCGCGAGCACCTCGCCGTAATAGGAGAAGGGCGCGGTGCCCCACGCGGCCGCCTGGCCCCGCACGAGGTTGAAGTCCAGGTACACCCGGGCCGAGTGGAACCAGCGGCCCCAGGTGAGCCAGTCCAGCAGGCCGAAGAGCAGGGCCCACCCGGCGAGCACCGCCAGGGCGTCCCGGACGTGGCTCCATTCGCGCCGGGCGCCGAGCACCACGAGCAGCCCCCCGCAGAAGACGCCGTTCTGCAACCGCAGGAGCACGGCGAGTCCCAGGAGCGAGGCCCCTCCGAGCACCGCCCGGCGCGAGGCCCCCGGAGCGAGCGCCAGCGCCAGCCCCAGCACCACGGGCAGGGCGGAGGCGTTCTCGCTCAGGGCCCGGGGGGCGAAGTAGAGGGGGACGGCGCCCAGCGCGAAGAGCGAGGCCCCCGCCGTGGCCGCCAGCGCCGACGCCCCATACGCCCGCGCGAGCCGCCAGCTCCCCCAGGCCGTTGCGGCTCCCACCAGTCCAAAGACGCTTCGGGTCAGGCCCAGGTAGCCCCGGGGCTCGGCGAGGCCCATCCAGCCGGCCAGCTTGAAGCAGACGGCCACGAGCGCCGGCAGGGCCCAGTTGCGGGCCCCCTCGACGAACTCCCACGCCTGGAGCCCGTAGCCGAAGACGAGCCGGTGGGCGGGCTCCAGGCTCTGGTACACCTCGTCCGGCCAGTACAGCCCGTCCTCGGACAGGGCCCACCCCACCCGGAGGGCGGCTCCCACCCCGAGCGACACGGCGAGCAGCGCCAGGGCGAGGCGCTTCTCCGTGGGGGGGTCGGAAGGGGTAGGGGGAGCGAGCATGCAGGGTTCACCACGCAAAAGGTCCGTCGGGTGATATTTCAACGGGGCCGATGAACTCTATCCGCGTATCCCAGCTGCTCGAAGACCGCGAGTACGACCTCCAACTCACGTTGGTGGCCGGCGAGCGCGGCCGGCAGCGACGCATCAACTCCTCGCGCATCCAGAAGCCAGGGCTGGCGCTCACGGGCTTCACCGAGCACCTGCATCCCCACCGTGTCCAGGTGTTCGGCAACACGGAGGTGTCCTACCTGCTCACGCTCCCACTCGCGCGGCAGCACGAGATGCTGGACTCGCTCTTCGAGGAGGAACTGGCGTGCATCGTGGTGACCAAGGGCATCGAGCCGCCCCCGGCGCTCAGCGAGGCGTGCGAGAAGGCGGGGCTCACGCTCATGCGCACCCCGCTGCTCTCCAGCGCCTTCATCCAGCAGGTGCAGGCCTTCCTGGAGGAATCCCTCACCGAATCCAGCAGCCTGCACGGCGTGCTCATCGACGTGTTCAGCGTGGGCATCCTGCTGCTGGGCAAGAGCGGTATCGGCAAGAGCGAGATCGCGCTGGACCTGGTGATGCGGGGCCACCGCCTGGTGGCCGACGACATCGTGGACGTGACGCGGCGGCGCCAGGGCGTCTACGGCGCGGGCAACGCGGTCATCCGCCACCACATGGAGATCCGCGGCCTGGGCATCATCAACGTCAAGGACCTGTTCGGCGTGGCCGCGGTGCGCGAGCGCAAGCTCATCGAGCTCGTCATCGAGCTGCACGAGTGGGATCCGAATCAGGAGTATGACCGGTTGGGCGTGGAGGACCGGTTCATGAACATCGTGGGCGTGGACATTCCGCTCTCGGTGGTGCCGGTGCGCCCGGGCCGCAACATGACCACCATCATCGAGGTGGCCGCGCGCAATCAGTTGCTCAAGCAGCAGGGTCATCACTCGGCGCGCGAGTTCGCCGAGCGTCTCAACCGCGCCATCGCCGAGGGGGCGACGCGCCGCTCCAAGCGGGAGGAAGTCGAGTGAGCACCACCCCGGCCAAGCACATCGTCGTCATCACGGGCATGTCCGGCTCGGGCAAGTCCACCGCCATCCGGGCCCTGGAGGACGTGGGCTTCTTCTGCATCGACAACCTGCCGGTGTTGCTCCTGCCCAAGCTCACGGAGCTCGCCGGGGGCGGACAGTTCGAGCACCTGGCCCTCGTGGTGGATGCGCGCGAGGGCATCTTCCTGCACGAGGCGCCCCGCGTGCTCGACGAGGTGCGCCGGGTGGGACACCACGTGGAAGTGCTCTTCCTGGACGCCAGCGACGACAGCCTCATCCGCCGCTTCAGCGAGACCCGCCGCCGCCATCCGCTCGCGCCCCAGGGCACCGTGGCCGAGGGCCTCCATGCCGAGCGCCTGCGGCTCAAGGATCTGCGCGAGCTGGCCGATCAGGTCATCGACTCGTCGGTGCTCAACGTCCACGACCTCAAGCGCATGGTGCAGGGGCGCTTCAACCCCGAGCCCGCGAGCGGACCCGCCCTGTCGGTCATGAGCTTTGGCTTCCGCCACGGGGTGCCGCCCCAGGCGGACCTGGTGCTCGATGTGCGCTTCCTGCCCAATCCCTACTTCATCCCCGAGCTCAAGGGGCTCACCGGTAAGGATCCGCGCGTGGCCGCCTACGTCCTGGACCGCGAGGAGACGCAGCAGTTCATGGAGAAGGTGGTGGACCTCTGCCGCTTCCTCTTTCCGCGCTACCAGAAGGAGGGCAAGGCCTACCTCACCGTGGCGCTCGGGTGTACCGGCGGCAAGCATCGCTCGGTGGCCATCGCCGAGTCCCTGTGCCAGCGGCTCGCCGGGGATCAGACGCGCGTGCAACTCTGGCACCGCGACGTCGAGAAGGAATGACGCGCCGGCCCGGCTCGTTGGAAGCCGGGGGCCTCATGCATGGGACGGGCCCTCGCCTGCTCGTCCGCCAGTCGACAACCCAAACCCTCGACGAGGGTGAAATGACGGGCGGCGGGGGCTGTTCGGTCTTAGGTTCTTTCTGGAAGCCGATGGGGGTTGAGGTAGGGTTGGGTAGGGCTGTTGCTTGGGTATTAGCGGAAACTTTCGTCCGGAGTTGCGCGTCGCACCGTTCAGGCGTAGTCAGGCAACCCCGGGGGGGCTGCTTGAGTGAGAGGTGATCATGGTCGGCCTCGTAGTGGCATCACACGGACGTCTGGCGGACGAGCTGGTGACGACTGCTGAGCAGATCGTGGGCAAATTGCCCGCGGTGGCCACGTGCAACATCGAACCGGGGACCTCCTTGGAGGATCTGCGGGCGAAGATGCGGCGGGCCGTGGCCGAGGTGGACCAGGGCGATGGCGTCATCGTCATGGCCGACCTGTTCGGCGGCACTCCCTGTAAGGAGTCGCTGATGATGTGCTCGGAGCGCTGTCAGGGGCTGCTGGAAGTGCTCGCCGGGGTGAACCTGCCCATGCTCCTCAAGGCCAACTCGCTGCGCTCGGAGCAGATGCCGCTCGCGGAGATGGCCGTACAGCTCGCGTCCCATGGCCAGCGCAACATCACCTGTGCCTCGGCGCTCCTCCGCGAGGCCCAGCAACGTCAGCAGCAGCAGCAGCAGACCGCACCGCGAACTTGACGGGCCCCGCCGGGTGGGCGATTCGAGATTGCTGTGATCACCCTGGTCCGTGTCGACAATCGCCTCATTCATGGACAGGTCGTCGAGGCCTGGCTGCCACACCTGAAGGTGTCTCGCGTCGTCGTGGCCGACGATGAGGCGGCCTCGAGTCCCCTGGTCCGCGCCGCCATGGCGCTGGCGGTGCCGAGCGCCATCGAGGTGCTGATCCTCCCGCTCACCCAGGTGGACTTCGCTTCCTTGTCCCGGGATTCCCTCAAGACACTCGTCCTCCTGCGGGACGTGGCGGCGGCGCCCTTCTGTCAGCTCCATGGCTTGAAGCTCGAGCACCTGAACCTGGGCAACGTGCACTTCGGCACGGGCCGCAAGCAGGTGTCGCCGTCCGTGTTCCTCACCGAGGCGGAGCTGCAGATGCTCGCGCGGCTGGGCACCGAGGGCGTGCGGGTGGAGGCGCGGGCGGTGCCGTCGGAGAAGCCGGTGGAGCTGGCCGAACTGCAGGAGCGGTGGGGAAGGGCGGGATGAGCGCGTGAGCGTGGGTTGGACCCAGGTGGCGCTCGCCGGCATCTGGGGCGGCCTCGTCGCGGTGGAGCGCAAGGCCTTCCTCCAGGCCATGTTCTCCCGGCCGTTGGTGGCGGCCACCGCCATGGGGGGCCTGCTCGATGACGTGCCCGCGGGGCTCTTCGTGGGCATGCTGCTGGAGCTCTTCCACCTGGGCGGCGCGAACCTGGGCGCCTCGCTGCCGGACCATGACACGCTGTCGGCCACGGGCACCTCGGCGGCGGCGGCCACCATGGCGGTGGCCTCGGGCGCCAGCTCCACGCCCGCCCTCTGGTCGCTCGCGGTGCTGCTCTTCGTGGGCCTGGGGCGCGCGGGGCGCTGGGCGGATCGCCGGCTCGAGCGCTATTCGGCGCGCTTGGCCGCCAAGGCGCTCGCGTCGGCCGAGGCGGGACAGCTCACCCGGGCCATGCGGCAGAACCTGTGGGGGATGTGGCCTCACTTCGTGCTCTTCGGGCTCGTCACCTCCGCGTGCGCGCTCGTGGGCTTCTTGCTCGGGCCCTGGTTGGACCGCCTGCCGGGACCGGTCCTGCGGGGGCTCGCCTGGGCCTACCCGGCCATGGCCTCGGTCTCCGCGGCCATCGCCGCGCGCGGCAGCCACGCCAAGCGGGCCTCCCTCTACGCGGGCCTGGGCGCGGGTGCCGTGTGTCTGTCGGTGCTCGTCCTCCTGCTTCGGGAGCGCCTGTGAGCCTCGTCGCTCCGCCGCTCACCCGGGGCGTGCTCCTGCGCGTTTTCGTGCGCTCGTTCTTCCTGCAGGCCTCGTGGAACCCCCAGGGGATGCAGAACCTGGGACTGGCCTACGCCATCTACCCGGCGCTGGAGCGGCTCTACCCGGAGCACAAGGAGTTGGAGGAGGCGGTGCGCCGGCACCTCGTCTTCTTCAACACCCACCCCTATGTGGCGGCGGCCATCGTGGGCGGCGTGCTCTACCACGAGCAGCGCGTGGCCCGGCACGAGGAGTCCCCGGACAAGGTGGTGGCCTTCAAGGCGGCCCTGATGGGCCCCCTGGCGGCGCTGGGGGATGGCTTCTTCTGGTTGTCGCTCAAACCAGCCACCGGCGCGGTGTGCGCGGCGCTGGTGCCCCTGTTGGGGGCCTGGGCGGCGGTGCTCTTCCTCCTCCTCTACAACGTGGTGCACTTCACGCTCCGGGCCCGGCTCTATCTGCTGGGCCTGTCGTTGGGAGACCGCCTGGTGGAGGCGGTGGCGCGCGTCAACCTGCCCAGCCGGGGCGCGAAGCTGCGCATGGTGGGCGCGGCGTGCGCGGGCGGTCTGGCCGCCTGGTTGGCGATCACTTTTGGCACCAACGCGGGGGGACACTTCGCCCCGTTGCTATCCGTGGGCTGTCTGGCCCTCGGGGCGGTATCGTACGTGCTGGTGGCGCGGCGGGTGCCCAGCTACGTGGTGCTGTACCTCGCCGCGGCTCTGGCCTGCGTGGCGGGAGCCTTCTTGTAGAAGACTCGGGAGAATAGGGACTGGCAATGGCGAGCGTGGCCGAAGGGACATTCGAGATCATCAACGCCCTTGGACTGCATGCCCGGGCGGCGGCGCAGCTGGTCCAGGTGGCCAACCGCTACAAGAGCGAGGTGTCGCTCGAGTGCGAGGGCCAGCGTGCCAACGCCAAGTCCATCATGGGCGTGCTGATTCTGGCGGCGGCGCAGGGCATGCACGTGACGGTGACGTGCAAGGGGGACGACGCTCCGGCGTGCCTCCAGGACATCCAGAAACTCATCGCCAACCGGTTCGGCGAGTCGCAGTGACACGCATCTCATGCGGTGGGACTCCGCCGCGGACGAAGAAGGACACGTGAGCAGCCAGGCCTCCCCCACGTTGAGTCTCAAGGGCATCGGCGCCTCCCCGGGCGTGGCGGTGGGCCACGCCTACATCCTCGACCGCAAGCGCGTGCGCACCCCCAAGCTGCGCCTGGCCGAGGCCGAGGTGGACCCCGAGCGCCAGCGCATGCGCACGGCCCTGGAGCTGTCCGACCAGCAGTTGTCGGACCTCAAGGATCAGATCTCCCGCACGGAAGGGCCCGAGCACGCCCTCATCCTCGAGGCGCACCGGCTCATGCTCCACGACCCCATGTTCGTGGACGAGGTGAACCGGCTCATCGTCGAGGACCGCATCAACGCCGAGTGGGCGGTGCGGCGGGTGGCGCGCAAGCTCAAGCACCTGTTCGACAACATCCCGGACGAGTACTTCCGCGAGCGCCGCTCGGACGTGGAGTACGTGGCGGACCGCGTGGTGCGCAACCTGCTGGGCCAGATGATGGACGAGGAGGTGTCGCTGCCGGACCACGCGGTGGTGGTGGCTCACGACCTGTCTCCCGCGGACGCGGCGATGCTGGTGCGCGGCGGTCAGGTGGCCGGCTTCGTCACGGACCTGGGCGGCCACACGAGCCACACGGCCATCGTCGCGCGCGCCCGCTCCACGCCGGCGGTGCTGGGCGCGGGGCGCGCGAGCGAGCAGATCTCCCCCGGAGATCTGGTGGCTTTGGACGGCACGCGCGGCATCATCCTGGTGAACCCTTCCGAGGAGCAGCTCGCGCTCTTCCAGGAGACGATGCGCCGACATCAAGAGAGCGAGGCCCGGGCCCTGGCGGCCAAGGACCTGCCCGCGCAGAGCACGGATGGCTTCCGCATCCGGCTGGTGGGCAACATCGAGTTCCCCGAGGAGCTGCCCTCGCTCCTGGCCCATGGCGCCGAGGGCATCGGGCTGTACCGCACCGAGTTCATGTTCCTCGACCGCAAGACGCAGCCGAGCGAGGAGGAGCAGTACCGGGCCTATCGCCAGGTGCTCGAGGCCATGGATGGACGGCCGGTGACGATCCGCACGCTGGACCTGGGCGGGGACAAGGTTCCGGGCAAGGGCCGCCACGAGAAGGAACCCAACCCGGCCATGGGCCTGCGCGCCATCCGCTACTGCCTGGCGGACCGGGAGCTGTTCCGGGTGCAGCTGCGCGCCCTGCTGCGCGCGAGCGTGCATGGCCACCTGCGCGTCATGTTCCCGCTCATCTGCGGCATGAGCGAGCTGCGAGAGGCGCGCAGCGAGCTGGAGGCGTGCCGCACGGAGCTGGGCCGCGCGGGTGTGCCGCTCGGCAAGCGCTTCCAGGTGGGCATCATGGTGGAGACGCCGAGCGCGGCGCTCATCGCCGACCGTCTGGCCCAGGAAGCCGACTTCTTCTCCATCGGGACGAACGATCTCATCCAGTACTCGCTCGCCATCGACCGGCAGAACCGCGAGGTCGCCTACCTCTACAAGCCGCTGCACCTGTCGGTGCTGCGCTCCATCCGCAACATCGTCACGGCCGCCAAGGAGGCGCGGATTCCCGTGTCCATGTGCGGGGAGATGGCGGGCGATCCCATCTATGCCCTGGTGCTCCTGGCGCTCGGCTTCGACGAGCTGTCCATGACGGCGGGTCAGATTCCAACGGTGAAGAACATCCTGCGCCAGGCCAGCCGCGAGGATGCCCTGCAACTGCTCTCCACCGCGATGGAGCTGACCACGGCCGAGGAGATCGAGCGCTACGTCCGCACCGAGATGGACAAGCGCTTTTCCTCTGAGAGTTGAGTCTGAGCGTTGAGCCGCGCGGGGCCCGGTCCGCCGGGCTCTCGTGGCGGGCTCCTCACCCCGCTCAGGCGTTCTCCAGCACCACGCCCTCGATGATGTCCGCCACGTCCTGGCACTTGTCCGTGGCCGTCTCGAGCAGGTCGTAGATTTCCTTCCACTTGATGAGGGTGAGGGGATCCACGCCGCTCTTGAACAGCTTGCCGAGCCCCTCACGCAGCGTCTCATCCGCCTGGGCCTCCAGGCGGCGGATCTCCTTGCAGCCGGCGAGGATCTGCTCGGGCCGCTTGATGAGCCGCAGCGTGGACACGCCCTCGCGCACCTTCTCCGCGCACAGCACCAGCAGCCGGGCCAGCTCGGTGGCCTCGGGCAGGATGGACTCGATTTCGTAATACTGCAGCCGGGCCGCCGCCGCGTGGGTGAAGTCCAGCACGTCGTCGATGCGCGATAGCAGGCTGTGGATCTGCGTGCGTTCGAACGGGGTGATGACCTGCTGGTGCAGCCGCTGGAAGGCCTGGTGGGTGACGCAGTCGCCTTGGCGCTCCAGTTCCTTGAGGGCCTGCACGCGGGGCGCCACGTCCCGGTAGTCGTCCAGGAGGGCATGCAGCATACGGGCGCCCTCGACGGTGACGGCGCATTGAGCGTCGAAGTCGTCGAAGAACACATCCGCCCTGGGCATCAGCTTTTCGAGCATTCAACCTCCCCTCGCGCCGCGTGGGTACGGTCTCCTCGGCGCTGGAGTCTGATGCATGTCACCTTCCCCAGTTTTCGGCGTTGTTACATGTTTGTGACGAAAGATTCCTATTCGCGATTCGGAGTGGACGGCTCCCTGGGAGGGCGGGTGGAGGACACGTCCTCGTCGCCCAGGCCCAGCCGGTGGCGCAGGCGCCGGGCCAGCGGTTCCAGGAAGCGCAGACCCACGAGGGAGAACAGGGCGAGCGCCACGGTGGCCAGGGCGGGCAGGGCGAAGCCAAGCCCCGTGGCGAGCCCCACGGAGGCGGTCAGCCAGAGGTTGGCCGCCGTGGTGAGGCCCTTGATGTGGGTGTCATGGCGCAGGATGGCGCCCCCGCCGAGGAAGCCGATGCCGACGACGATCTGACTGGCGATGCGGCTGATGTCGGCGCGTGCTTCCTGGGTCGTGTCGGCGGTGAGCGGCTGGGCGACGAAGAGGCTGCACAGGGTGAAGAGGCAGGCACCCAGACAGACGAGGATGTGGGTGCGCAGGCCCGCCGGTTGTCCGCGCAGCTCGCGCTCGAAACCGAGGACGAACCCCAGTCCGAACGCGGCCAGGAGCCTCGCGATGGCCGTGGCGTCGTCGACGATCACCAAGGGCTACTCTCCCAGTTCGATCTTCTCCTCGACGTCCACGTCGCTCAACTGGGGTCGGGGCAGGGTGTCGAGCGTGGCGCTCAGCAGACGGAAGGTGGGCGCGACGTAGGGGGTGACCTCGGCGCCGAGCTCCTCGGAGTACTGCACGGTGAGTTCCTTGTAGCGCTCGTCCTCGGAGGACCAGCTCCCCGCGGCCTCGGCGGTCCAGACCTCCTCACCATCCGAGCAGCGCAGCAGCCGGGCCTTCACCGCGGCCTCCATGCCCTTGCCCTGGGGCTTCATGTCGGGCGACAGCCAGAGGATGCCCTCGGCGTTGTCGGCGCACAGGCCCTTGAAGGCGGTGTCCTCGGGGTTGCCCGCGACGGCGACGTTCGCCTTGGCGATGAAGTCGCGGTTCTGGTTGACGTAGCGGCGGGCGATGAGGCTCCACAGCTCGCCCACGGACTGCTTGCCGTCGGGCAGCGGCTGGGTGACCACCACGAGCCGCTTCACCCGCGTCTTGTCCACGGTCTCGTAGTCGGGGCGGACGTGGCTGCTCTTCACGGTGGCGCAGCCAGCCAGCAGCGCGAGTCCCAGCACCAGCACGAGTCGTTTCATCGTCGGTTTCCCTCTCCCAGGCTTCGTTCCCGGCGTGGGAACGGACGCCGGGGTTGTACACCACGCGCCCCGAGAGGGCGCGTGGGATGGGAGCGGGATTCCACCCCGGAGGGCGAGTGGATGACAGAAGACCGGTGGCGGCCGCTCAGCTCAGGGCCATGATGACCAGCCGGGCCACGCCGTAGACGAGCAGGGCCATGAGGGCCGAGGCGGGGATGGTGAACACCCAGGCCCAGATGATGCGGCCGGCCACGCCCCACTTCACCGCGCGCCAGCCTCGGGTGGAGCCCACGCCCACGATGGCTCCGGTGATGGTGTGCGTGGTGGACACGGGGATGCCCAGCTTCGCCAGGGCGATGATGGTGACGCCTCCGCCCGTCTCCGCCGCGAAGCCTCCGATGGGCGCCAGCTTCGTGAGGCTGTGTCCCATCGTCTTCACGATGCGCCAGCCGCCGAAGAACGTCCCCATGGCGATGGCCGCGTGACACGAGAGGATCATCCACGTCGTGATCTCGAAGTTCCGGTCCTTCCAGATGGTGCCGTAGAGCACCACGGCGATGATGCCCATCACCTTCTGCGCGTCGTTGGTGCCGTGGCTGTAGGAGAAGATGGCCGAGGACAGCAACTGCAGGCGGCGGAACCACGTGTCCACCTTCAGGGGCGTCTGCTTGTGCACCGCCCACGTGCTCGCCAGCATCATCAGCGTGCCGAGCGTCATGCCGATGAGCGGCGAGAGCACGATGAAGGCGGCGATCTTCGCGATGCCCGAGCCCACCAGACCCTGGAAGCCGAGCACCGGCACCGTGGCGCCGATCATCCCGCCCGCCAGCGCGTGCGAGGACGAGGACGGCAGTCCCCACCACCAGGTGAGCAGGTTCCAGGCGATGGCGCCCATGAGCGCGGAGAAGATGACGATGAGCACCGCCTCGGAGCCCTGGGCGCGCAGCATCTCGAAGTCGATGATGCCCTTGCCCATGGTGTTGGCCACCTTCACCCCTCCGCCAAACGCGGCGACGAAGTTGAAGAATGCGGCCCAGGCCACGGCGAGGTTGGGCGAGAGCACCCGGGTTCCCACCACGGTGGCGATGGAGTTGGCCGCGTCGTGAAAACCGTTGATGAAGTCAAATATCAGCGCGACCGCGACGATGAGGACGACAGCGGTGAGCAACATCTCAGGAGTGCTCCAGGACCACGCCTTCGATCACGTTGCCCACGTCCTGGCACTTGTCCGTGGCCATCTCGATGAGATCGTAGATCTCCTTCCACTTGATGACCGTGAGCGGATCCGCGCCGCTCTTGAACAGCCGGCCGAGTCCCGCGCGCAGGGCCTCGTCCGCCTCGGACTCCAGGCGCTTGATCTCCTTGACGCCCGCGAGGATCTGCTCGGGCTGCTTGATGAGCCGCAGCGCCGCCACCACCTCGCGCACCTTCTCCGCGCTCAGCACCAGCAGCCGCGCCAGCTCCGTGGCGTCCGGCAGGCTGCTCTCGATCTCGTAGTACTGCAGCCGGGCCGCCGCCGCGTTGGTCAGATCCAGCACGTCGTCGATGCGCGAGAGCAGCGAGTGGATCTGCCCCCGGTCGAACGGGGTGATGAACTGCTGGTGCAGCCGGTTGAATGCGGCGTGGGTGACTTCATCGCCGCGATGCTCCACGTCCTTGAGGGCCTGGACCCGGGTGGCCACGTCCTTGTAGTCGCTCAGGAGGGCATGCAGCATGCGAGCGCCCTCCACGGTGACGGCGCACTGGGCGTCGAAGTCGTCGAAGAACTCGTCCGACTTGGGCATCAGCTTTTCAAGCATCGCACTTCTCCTGGTCCGGACTTCGTCCCTCGCGGGCCTCGTCCGTCGCGGGAGGCTCACTACCTCACCTGCGCGCGACCGCCAATACGAAGATGCGAGGGCATGTAGGCTTGAGGGGGTGTGTGAACCCCTCATGGACCATGGGTTACGCTTTATTGCGGACAGTCGCTCCCCGGCCGTTCAGACCTTGGAAATCAGGTCCATGTATTTCTTGAGCAGGTCACTCAAGAGGCCCCGGAAGGGGACGGTGGCCGCCAGGCCGTAGACGGGCGCCATCGTTCCCTTGTCACTCGGGTTGGCTCGCACGTACTCGACGGCTCCCCTCAAGTCCTCCAGGAAGCGCTCGGCCACTCCGGGCTGGGCGTGCCTCAGGGTGACGCACAGGTGCACGGCGGCGGGTTTGTGCAAGCCATTGAGGTTCCAGCCCTTCGCGCTCATCCGCTCCATGACTTGATAGATGTCCAGGCCGCGCGCGCCGAAGGCGATGACGAACAGCGGCTCGCCGAGCACGTACAGCTCGGGGATGGCGCGGATTCCGCGCTTGAGCACGTCCGCCGTCTCCAGGATGCGCCGGGTGGACTCCAGGTAGCCCGCCTCTCCGGTGGAGACGAGCGAGGCCCAGGCCGCCGCGATCAGGGCGCCAGGGCGGCTGCCGGCGAAGGTGGGGGAGAAGTAGATGCCACCGGACCACTCGGTGGAGGTGAAGTACTGGTGCGTGCGCAGCGCGCTGCCGCGATAGAGCACCACGGACGTGCCCTTGGCCGCGTAGCCGAACTTGTGCGTGTCCGCGGACATGGACGTCACCCCGGGCAGGCGGAAGTCGAAGTCCGGCACGGGATAGCCAAGCTTGCGCGCCCACGGCAGCACGAAGCCGCCCAGACATGCGTCGGTGTGGAAGCCGATGCCCCGCTCGCGCGCCAGCTCCGACAGTTGCTCGATGGGATCGATGACGCCGTGGGGGAAGGATGGCGCCGAGCCGATCATGACGATGGTGTTGCGGTTGATCGCCTTGCGCATGGCTCTCACGTCGGCGCGGTAGTCCGTCCCCACGGGGACGCGGACCATGTGGATGCCGAAGTAGTGCGCGGCCTTCTCGAAGGCGGGGTGGACGCTCGCGGGCGCCACCATCTCCGGCTGGGTGATGCCACGCTCCTCGCGCGCCTGGTCCCGGTACGTCTTCATGGCCAGCAGGATGCTCTCCGTCCCTCCCGACGAGAGCGAGCCGCAAATGTGGGCTTCCGGGGGTTTGCCCGCGTTGGCCTGGGCGGCACCGAGCATGTTCGCCGTCATGGCCACCACCTCGGCCTCGAACTTGGTGGCGCTCGGCCAGAGGTCCGCGTGCAGCGGGTTGCTCTGCGAGTTGAGGGCGTACACCTGGTTGAGGAAGTCGATGTGCTCGGAATCGCCGTGGTACACGGCCCCCGAGACGAACCCCTCCTTCCAACGCTCGTGCTCCCGGGCCTCCATCACACCCATCTCGCGCAGCACCTGCTCTCGCGGGAGCCCCTGGACGGGGAGCTGGGCATGGGTGGGCACCTGGCCCCGGTAGGGTTTGAGGCCGCCTTCCAAATCGGCCAGCATCGTGTCCGTTTCCTTCGCCAGCCGCTCGCGAAGTACGGGCACGCGCTTGAGGTAGCGCTCGGCGACGGAGAGCCATCGGGGCGGTACATGCTGCAGCAGGTTCGTTCCCAGCTCGGGCAGTTCCATGGAGTCCTTGTCGGGTTCAAGCACTTCGCTCGCGGTTGAGCCGCGCGAAGATGGCCTTGTTGCTCTTGTAGAGGTGGAGGAATTCGCCGAAGAGTTCGTCGTAGAGGGCGCGGTTGCGGGGATTGGGCTCGAACGTCTCCGCGATGGGCACGAGCTCGGGGATGTCGTCCACGGTGAGCCGTCCGAGCGCCACCGCCGCCTGGAAGGCCGCGCCCCGGGCATTGGCCAGCACGGGCTCGTCCACCTGTTGGACCCGCCGGTCGAGCACGTCCGCCTGGATCTGACACCACAGCCGCGAGCGCGCCCCACCGCCGATGATGCGGATGGAATCCAACCGGCGGCCGACGAACTTCTCCACGTAGGAGAAGAGCCAGCGCGTGTTGTAGGCCACGCCCTCCATCACGGCGCGTACCAGGTGCCCCCGGGTCGTCTGGAGGGACTGGTTGAAGAAGGCCCCTCTCAAGTTCGAGTCGTCCACGGGGCTGCGCTCGCCATTGAGCCAGGGCAGGAAGAGGAGTTGATCGCTTCCGGCGGGGACCTGGCCCGCCTCGCGCTCGAGCAGGGGAAAGCGCTCCGCCTCCGGGAGGGTGCTCTCCGGGCCGAAGAGGAGGCGATCCTTGAGCGAGGTCAGGCAGATGCCGGCGGAATCCTGCTCGTTGGTGAGGAGGTAGCGGCCCGGCAGCGCCGAGGGCAGGCTGCCCATCTGGTGGAGCAGGTCCGTCTTCTTGTAGGGCACGTGGCAACTGATCCACGCGGACGTCCCCATGCACAGGTGGGCCTCGTGGTCGCGCACCGCGCCCGAGCCCACGGCGGCCGCGAGGATGTCCGGAGCGCCGGAGATGACCTGCACGGTGTCGCTCAAGCCGAGGGCCCGGGCGGCCTCGGGCTGGAGGGGGCCGAGCACCGTGGCGGCGGGCACCAGGTCGGGCAGCTTGTCGCGCGGCAGGCCCGTCATGCGCAGGAGCCCCTCGTCATAGGCGACGCGGGAGAGGTCCCGGTTGTCCGTCACCCAGTGCAGGGTGATGGTGTCGTGCGAGGAGACGAAGCGCCCGCACAGGCGCTGGTTGAGCCAGTCCTTGGGCTCCAGGAACTTGTAGGTGTCGCGGTAGATGTCGGGGTGCTCGCTCTGGAGATAGAGGATGTGGCCGAGCGGATCCTTCCCCGAGAGGGTGGGCGCGCCGCCGGTGATGCGCACCCAGGAGAGGATCTGGCGGAGTCCATACCCCTCGACCGAGGGAAACCCGTGGGCGACGCGCCGGACATGGGAGCGCCCCCGCGAGTCCATCCAGATCAGGGCGGGCCGCAGGGGCTTGCCGTGCGCGTCGACGGCGACGGTGCCGGACCACTGGGCACTGGCGTTGATGCCGAGGATGTCGCTCGCGGAGACGACGCCCGAGTCCAGCAGGCGGCGCGTGCCCCGGACGATGGCGGCCCACCAGGACTCGGGGTCCTGCTCGGCGCCGCCCTCGGGGAGCAGTTGGAGGTCGAGCGGCTCCACGGTGCCGCCGAGGATCTTCCCGCGAAGGGTGACGGCGGCCAGCTTCACGGCCGACGTCCCGAGATCGATGGCCAGGATGGACGCGTTGCTGGAGGTGGTCACCCGGGTAATGTAGCGAACGGGAGAGCGGAGCATGAACGCGAGCCTCATGATTCAGCGGGAGCACACCTTTCCGGCAATGGCTTCCGCCCCCCGGCGCGAGGGCAGCGCGCGGCTCGTCTTCGAGCGGGTGGGCCCTCGTACCGGGGTGAGCACCTTGCTCGCGCACAGTCCGCTGCGGCTGCTCACCCCGCGCAACCACGGGCACGCGGCCTGGGTCTACACCAGCTCGCTCGGTGGTGGCCTCGTGGATGGGGACCAGCTCCACCTGGACATCGAGGTCGTCCCGGGGGCCTCGGCGCTCCTGTCCAGCCAGGGCTCCACCCGCGTCTACCGCTCGCCTCGCGGTTGCCGGAGCGAGGTGGTGGCCCGGGTGGGCGAGGGCGGGCTGCTCGCGCTGGTGCCGGACCCCACCGTGTGCTTCACCGGCGCCCGCTTCACGCAGTGCCAGGAGGTCCAGATGGCCCCGGGCGCCTCGCTCGTGCTGATGGACCTGGTCAACGCCGGCCGGAGCGCCAACGGCGAGCGCTGGGCCTTCACCCATTTCTCCTCCTCGCTGCGCGTTCATCAGGAGGGCCGCGCGTTGTTCGACGAGCGCTGGTTGCTCGACCCCGCCCAGGGCCCGCTCCCCGAGCGCCTGGGCCGCTTCGACGCGCTCGCCACCGTGCTCCTGGTGGGCCCCGCGTTCGCCTCCGCCCGCGAGGCGCTGTCCGCCCAGGTGGGGCGCCTGCCCGTCACTCCCCGCGTGGGGCTCGTCTGTTCCGTGAGCCCGCTCGGGCCAGAGGGGCTGGTGCTTCGCGCCGCCTCCACCTCGGCCGAGGCCCTGTTGCGCTCCGCCCGGGAGTGGCTGGGCTTCCTCCCCGGCCTCCTGGGAGACGATCCCTGGGCCCGTCGCGCCTGAACACGACTCTCACTGGCTGAGAATGACGCGCTGCGGTAGCGTGGAGGAAAGGACTTCCTCCCGAGGACCGCATGCATCTGACGCCGCGCGACATCGACAAACTGCTGCTGCATGGGGCGGGCTTCCTGGCGCAGAAGCGCCTGGCCCGTGGCGTGCGGCTCAACTACCCGGAGTCCGTGGCGCTCATCGCCACGCAGCTCCTCGAGTTCATCCGGGACGGCCGGGGCGTGGCCGAGCTGATGGACCTGGGGCGCAAGCTGCTCGGGCGCGCGCAGGTGATGGAGGGCGTGCCGGAGATGGTGGCGGAGGTGCAGGTGGAGGGCACCTTCCCGGACGGCTCGAAGCTGGTGACGGTGCACCACCCCATCGAGGCCGAGCACGGAGACCTGTCGTTGGCGCTCTACGGCAGCTTCCTGCCGGTGCCCGCGCAGGAGCGCTTCTCGCGCGCGAGCGACGTCGAGGTGCGGCCGGGCGAGGTGCTGGTGCAGCCGGGCGAGCTGGTGCTCAACGAGGGCCGCGAGGCGGTCACCCTGGAGGTCGTCAACCGGGGAGACCGTCCCATCCAGGTGGGCAGCCACTACCCCTTCTTCGAGACGAACCGGGCGCTGCTCTTCGATCGGACGAAGGCGTATGGGCGGCGGTTGGACATCCCCGCGGGCACGGCGGTGCGCTTCGAGCCGGGAGATCCCAAGACGGTGTCGCTGGTGGAGATCGCCGGAGAGCGGGTGGTGCGGGGCGGCAATGCGTTGGGCTCCGGGCCGGTGACGCCGGAGAACCAGGGGCGCGCCCTGGCGGAGCTGGCCGCGCGTGGGTTTGGTCACAAGGAGGGCGCATGAGCCGGAAGATGGATCGCCGTCACTACGCGGACATGTTCGGACCCACCACGGGCGATCGCGTGCGCCTGGGTGACACGGGGCTGGTGGCGCGGGTGGAGAAGGACTTCACCGTCTACGGAGACGAGTGCAAGTTCGGTGGAGGCAAGGTGCTGCGCGACGGCATGGGCCAGAAGGCCGGCGCGAGCGACGCCGAGGCGCTCGACTGCGTCATCACCAACGCGCTCATCATCGACTGGACGGGCATCTACAAGGCGGACATCGGCATCAAGGCGGGGCGCATCGCCGGCATCGGCAAGGCGGGCAACCCGGACGTGATGGCGGGCGTGACGCCGGGCCTGGTGGTGGGCGTCACCACGGAGGCCATCGCCGGGGAAGGGCTCATCGTCACGGCGGGCGGCATCGACTCGCACATCCACTTCATCTGTCCCCAGCAGGCGGACGAGGCCATCGCGAGCGGCATCACCACCTGGGTGGGCGGCGGCACGGGACCGGCCACGGGCACCAACGCCACCACCTGCACGCCGGGCTCGTGGAACCTGCGGCGCATGCTCGAGGCCTGCGACAACATCCCGCTCAACATCGGCCTCACGGGCAAGGGCAACAGCTCGCGGCCCGAGGGCCTGCTGGAGCAGATCGCCGCGGGCGCCATCGGCCTCAAGCTGCACGAGGACTGGGGCACCACGCCCGCCACCATCGACACGTGCCTCAACGTGGCCGAGGGCGAGGACGTGCAGATCACCATCCACACGGACACGCTCAACGAGTCGGGCTTCGTGGATGACTCCATGGCGGCGTTCAAGGGCCGCACCATCCACACCTACCACTCCGAGGGCGCGGGAGGCGGACACGCCCCGGACATCATCCGGGTGTGCGGCGAGCCCAACGTGCTGCCGAGCTCCACCAACCCCACGCGTCCGTACACGGTGAACACGCTGGACGAGCACCTGGACATGCTCATGGTGTGTCACCACCTGGACCGGGAGATTCCCGAGGACGTGGCCTTCGCGGAGAGCCGCATCCGGGGCGCGACGATCGCCGCGGAGGACGTGCTGCACGACCTGGGCGCCATCAGCATGATCTCCTCGGACAGCCAGGCGATGGGCCGGGTGGGCGAGGTCATCACCCGCACGTGGCAGACGGCGCACAAGATGCGCGAGCAGCGCGGGCGGTTGAGCGAGGAGCAGGGCGACAACGACAACCTGCGCATCCGCCGCTATGTGGCCAAGTACACCATCAACCCGGCCATCGCCCACGGCATGGGGCACGAGGTGGGCTCGGTGGAGGCGGGGAAGCTGGCGGATCTGGTGCTCTGGCGCCCCGCCTTCTTCGGCCTGCGTCCGGAGCTGGTCATCAAGGGCGGCTTCATCGCGTGGTCGCAGATGGGTGACGCGGGCGCGTCCATTCCCACGCCGCAGCCCTACATCATGCGGCCCATGTTCGGCGCGCGCGGGCGGGCCACGGGCTCCACGAGCATCGCCTTCGTGTCGGGACGCGCGCTGGCCGAGGGCACGGTACGGGGGCTGGGCCTGGCCAAGCAGCTCGTCGCGGTGCGCCGGTGCCGCGACATCGGCAAGCGGGACATGAAGCTCAACGACGCCCTGCCCGTCATCACCGTGGACTCGGAGTCCTACGAGGTGCGCGCGGATGGGCAACTGCTCGTCTGCGAGCCCGCCGTCCGCTTGCCCCTGGCGCAGCGCTACTCATTGTTCTGAGGGACACGCGCGTCATGGGCTCCTCGTGGAGGGTGTTGCAGCTGGCGGACTCGGGCTTTCCCACCGGGGGCTTCGCGCACTCGGGAGGGCTGGAAGCGGCGGTGCAGCACGGCGAGGTGCGCGGCCGCGAGGGACTGGAGCGCTTCGCGCGCGAGCTGCTCTGGCAGGTGGGGTATGGCGCCCTCCCGGCGCTGGGGGCGGCCCACCGTGAGCCCGAGCGGCTGGGCACCTGGGACGCGCGGATGGAGGCGTTCCTCACCAACCACGTGGCCAACCGGGCGAGCCGCACCCAGGGCCGGGCCTTCCTGGACACGTGCGCGCGCATCTTCCCCGAGCCCGTGGGCCCCGTGCGCCAGTCCGCACGGGAGGCGGGCCTGCGCTACCACCATGCACCCCTCTTCGGCGCGGTGCTCCGTGTGTTGGAAGTGGAGCTGCTCGAGGCCCAGCAACTGCTCTTGTTCCAGTCGCTCCGGGGCGCGCTGTCGGCGGCGGTGCGCATGGGAATCGTCGGCACACACGAGTCCCATCAAATCCAGCACGGCTGCGCCCCGCTGCTCGATGAAGTGCTCGCGGCGTGCTCCGGGCTGGGCCTGGAAGCGCTCGCCCAGACGTCCCCCCTGTTGGACCTGCTCGGGTCCACGCATGACCGGCTCTATTCACGGCTTTTTCTCTCTTGAGGTGAACCATGCACGACGACCACCGCGGCCATGACCATGGCCATGACGATTCCGACCACACGCATGAGGAGTGGGAGCACCCGGGACACTTCCACGAGCGCGAGAAGCCTCATCGGGGCGACTTCGCGCAGCGCTCCTTCACCATCGGCATCGGCGGGCCGGTGGGCAGCGGCAAGACGGCGCTGGTGCTGGCGCTCTGCCGGGCGCTGCGCGACACCTACCGGCTGGGCGTGGTGACCAACGACATCTTCACCAAGGAGGACGCCGAATTCCTCGTGCGCAATCAGGCCTTGTCGCCCGAGCGCATCAAGGCGGTGGAGACGGGCGGATGCCCCCACGCGGCCATTCGCGAGGACATCAGCCACAACCTCCTGGCGCTGGAAGAGCTGATGGAGGAGCTCAAGCCCGAGCTGCTCATCGTGGAGAGCGGTGGCGACAACCTGGCGGCGCAGTACAGCCGCGAGCTGGCCGACTACACCATCTACGTCATCGACGTGGCGGGTGGGGACAAGGTGCCGCGCAAGGGCGGGCCGGGCATCACCCAGTCCGACCTGCTCATCATCAACAAGACAGACCTGGCGCCGCACGTGGGCGCGGACCTGTCGGTGATGGAGCGCGATGCCCGGAAGATGCGCGGGGACGGACCATTCGTCTTCACCCAGGTGACCAAGGGCGTGGGCATCCAGGAGGTCATCGACCACCTGGTGGCGGCGTGGCGCAAGGCCACGGGTCCCGCGTCCCGCACCTGAGTTCCCCTCGCCTGGGGGCCGGGAGGGCCGGAGCGTGTGTCTCCGGCCTCCCTCCCACGCGGGGAACTACGCGGCGTGTCCGGGCTTGTCGGACTGCTCGGAGGCGGGGGGGACGCTGGAGCCCTTGTCGCCCGAGTTGCGCTCCCGCCTGTCCCAGAGCACCTGCATCACCGCGGCGAGCACGGTGAAGGACACCACCAGCGTGGTGATGAGGCCGATGCACGCCACCATGCCCATGGACTTGAGGCCGTTGTGGCTGGCGACGAGCAGGGCGGCGAAGCCCGAGGCCGTCGTCAGCGTGGACGTGGCCACGGCGGCGCCCACGCTGCGCAGGGCCACCATGGGCGAGGTGCCTTCCAGGTAGCGGTGTAGCAGGTAGAGGCCGTGACTCACGCCGAAGCCCAGGAGGATGGGCAGGATGATGATGTTCATGAAGTTCAGGTGGAGATCCGCCAGCGTCATGATGCCGAGCATCATCGCCAGGCCCACCGTGAGCGGGATGACCGAGGCGAGCGCGAGCGTCACGCTGCGGAAGTCCAGGAAGTGCATGAACAGAATCCAGATGGTGACGAGCACCACCGCCCACTGGCCATCGGACAGCACGATGCGCGCGAGCCGGGCGAACAGCGGCGCGGCGCCCGCGGCCCGGCGATCCTGCTCGGGAGCGATCACCTTGCCCGTCGAGTCCTTGACCTCCGGCGTGTGGATGGCGCTCGTCTGGTCCGCGAAGTCGAGCATCTTCTTGCCATCCCACAGGTCCACGGCCGGGTAGATGAACGTGAGGTAGCCGTGGTTCTCCGGCTTCGTCTCCGGCAGGTGGATGAACTGCGCGGCGTAGTTCTCCGGCACGCCGTGCACGTCGAAGGGCCTGGCCTCCAGCATCTTCATGAACAGGCCCGCCTTCTCCTGGGCCTCGGGCGGCAGCGCCTCGACGTCCACGTCCGCCAGTTCCTCCTTCCACTCCTTGAGGATCTTCTCGTTGGCGGCGGCCGTCTCCGGGGGCGGCACGAAGGTGTAGATGCTCACCACCTGGTCGATGGTGGGGTACTTCTTCGCGTTCAGGGTCAGCTCGTCGTAGATGGCCCGCGCCTCCTCCAGCGTCTTGGAGTACACGGCGATGGGATCGCTGGAGATGTTGAAGCGCTTGCCAATCTCATCCTGCAGCTTCACCGAGGGCTGGCCCTCGGGGATGAGCGCGCGGCTGTTGTAGTTGAAGCGGATGCCGCCCTTGATGCGCTCGGCGAGCGTGGCGGGGCGATCCGTGGGGATGTCCGTGTCCGACCAGTGGATGCAGCACAGGCACAGCAGCGTCACCACGGCGGTGCCGATGGCGAGCACCAGGCCCGGCTTGGGCACTCGCACTTCCTGGCCCGTGGCGTTGCGCACGGGCGGCGGCTTCATCTCGCCGATGAGCTTGCGCGGCCATTCGGGATTGATGCGGCCCACGATGGCGAGCAGCGCGGGGCTCCAGGCGAAGAGCAGCACGCCGATGATGAAGGTGCCCACGCCGGACAGGAAGCCGAACTGGCTGAAGCCGCGGAACTCGCTGCGCATGAGCACGAAGAACGAGCCGGACGTCACCACCGCGGCCACCAGGGCGGGCCGGCCCGCGTTCACCACCGCGTCGCGGATGGCCTCGTCATAGGGCTTGCCCGAGCCCAGCTCCAGGCGCGTGCGGAAGATGAAGTGGATGCCGTAGTCGATGCCGAAGCCCATCAGCAATCCGCCGAGGATGCTGGTGATCATGTTCAGCTCGCCCACGGTCACGTAGGTGAAGCCCATGGTGATGATGGTGCCAATCACCGTGCCCGACACCACGATGATGGTGGGCACCCACTTGCGGAAGGCCAGGATGGTGATGAGGAAGATGGCCCCGAGCGCCAGCAGCGTCACCGGCTGCAGCGACTCCTCGATGGCGTAGGAGTCATCCACCGACGTCTTGTACGAGCCCGTGAAGCCGTAGGCGACCGTCTGCTTGTCACCCATGAGCTCGTAGTCCTCCACGAGCTTCACGCCATCGGCGCCGGGCGAACTCGGGTAGGCGGCGAGCTTCTGTTTCAGCTGGTCGATGTACTCCTTCGTCTGGCCGATCTGGTTGGAGTCCCACATCGGCTTGATGAGCATGAGCACCATCTTCTTGTCGTTCGAGATGTTGTAGTCATCCCGGATGCTCTTCTTGCCGACGCTGCTGTACTTGTTGATGAGATCATCCATCTCCAACTTCACCGGCTCGGTCTTCTGGATCTCGATGAAGAAGGGGTTGTTGCGGCGCAGTTGATCCTTGAGCCACGCCATGATGCGGCGCTTGCCCTCGGACAGGTCCTCCGTCTTGATGAAGAGGGCCATGTTCTGCTGGATGAACTCCACGGGCAGCTTCCAGGTCACGGAGCGCACGTTCTGCGTATCCGTCTTGAGCTGGGCGCCGAGGTTGTCGGCCACCTTCTTGAGGGTGGCCTCGTCATCCCCGCGCAGGGCGAGCATCAGGTGGCCGCTACCGCCCACCATGTCGATGACGCGCTTGACCTCGATCACCTCGGGGAGGTCCTGCGAGATGAGGTCGAGCTGGTTGGAGTTGATGGTGAGCTTCGTCGTCCCCCACAGGCACACGCCAAAGAGCGCGAGAATCACCAGGAGGACGAGCCCCGGGCGGCGGACCATGAGGTTCGCGTAGGCGAGGGCGAAGCGCGGCGGCTTGTGGGTCGGGTTACTCATGCGCCGCGGACCCTATCGGAGAACCGCCTCCGTCAGAAGCAAGGAAGAAGGCGGGAAATGCCCGTCCGCCCGGCCCCCGGCCCCTCTTGGATAAGAGGGAAGGGGCCCGGGAATAAGTCCCGGGCCCCGGCTACTTCCGGCTACTTCTTGGAAAGCTCGGCGTCCTTCTTGCGCATCAGGTCGAGCAGGTGCTCCCAGCCGCCCTGCTTGAGGATGGGGCGCACCTGATCATCGCGGATGCCGGTGAGCATGGAGTCGCCGAGCACCGACACGTCCAGCACCTTCCAGGCGCCCGCCTCCTTCACGACCGAGTACTGCAGCTTCATCTCCTGCTTCTTCATGGGGTGGTTGATGACGACCGTGGACTTCACGTTCGCCTTCTCTCCCTCCACCGCGGGGTCCGCGTAGGTGATGGACTCGAGGTTCTTGAAGTTGTCGCGCACCTTGGGGAAGGCGATCTTCGAGAAGAGGCTGTTGAAGAGCTGGGTGAACTCCTTGCGCTGGGCGTCGGTGCCCTTGCCCCAGTCCTCGCCGAGCAGGAAGCGGCCCTGCTCCTCGTTGGCGAGCTGCTTGAGGGCCATGTCGTCCTTGCTGTAGCGCACGGACTGGACCACGGTCTTCACGGGCTTGGTCATGGCCTCGTTGGGCGCGGCGAGCGCCGGCAAGGCGATGGAGAGCGTGGCCAGCAGGGACAAGGTGCGGAGTCGAGCGTGCATGCGGTTCCTTTTTGGGATGAGAGACAGGCTCTGCCTAGTCCAGGGAGGAACGGCGGGGCGCGCATGAAATTCAGTCAATGTCGTCCACCCGGTGGAGCTGGGGTGGGTCGCCTGCCAACCCGGCGGCATGGACGAATTCCCCGGTGGGTCTCGGGGTTTGACCTCTGGAACACACAAGTCTAGTGTGCCTCGTTTTCACGATTTGTTCGTTCTTCAACCCCCCCGAAGACTCCATGCCGACCGACTACCTGTTCACCTCTGAATCCGTTACCGAAGGCCACCCGGACAAGATCGCCGACCAGATTTCCGATGGCGTGCTGGATGCCATCCTCTCCAAGGATCCCCAGGGCCGCGTGGCCGTGGAGACCCTGGTGAAGACGGGCCTGGCCATCGTCGCTGGTGAGGTGACGACCAATTGTTACGTCGACATCCCGAAGATCGTGCGCAGCACCATCTGCCGCATTGGTTACACGGATAGCTCCATGGGCTACGACGGCAACACCTGTGGCGTCATGGTGGCCATCGAGGGACAGAGCCAGGACATCGCGCGCGGCGTGGACAACAAGAAGGAGCAGGGCGCGGGCGACCAGGGCATGATGTTCGGCTTCGCCTGTGACGAGACGCCGGAGTTCATGCCGGCGCCCATCCACTACGCCCACGCGCTCACCAAGCGCCTGTCCGACGTGCGCCGCAAGACGCACGACTGGCTGCGTCCGGATGGCAAGAGCCAGGTCACCGTCGAGTACCGCGGGGGCCGCCCGGTGCGCATCGACGCGGTGGTGGTGTCCACCCAGCACTCGGATGACGTCTCCAACAAGAAGATCCACGAGGCCATCCGCGAGGACGTCATCGCGAAGGCGCTGCCCAAGAAGCTCATCGACAACAAGACGAAGATCTACATCAACCCCACCGGGCGCTTCGTCATCGGTGGCCCCATGGGCGACTCGGGCGTCACGGGCCGGAAGATCATCGTGGACACCTACGGCGGCATGGGCCGCCACGGTGGTGGCGCCTTCTCCGGCAAGGATCCGTCCAAGGTGGACCGCTCGGCCGCCTACATGGGCCGTTACATCGCCAAGAACGTGGTGGCCGCGGGCCTCGCGCGCCGCTGCGAGGTGCAGGTGTCCTACGCCATCGGCGTGGCCGAGCCCGTGAGCGTGCTGGTGGAGACCTTCGGCACCGCCAGCGTGCCCGAGGAGAAGATCGTCGCCGCCATCCGCCAGACGTTCGGCCTCAAGCCCCGCGAGATCACCGAGCACCTGGACCTGCTGCGGCCCATCTACCAGAAGACCGCCGCGTACGGACACTTCGGCCGCTCCGAGAAGGATTTCACCTGGGAGCGCATCGACAAGAAGGACTTCCTGCGCGAGGCCGTTGGCGCTCCCGCGCCCGCCGCCAGCAGCCGCCTCAAGGCCGCCGTCTGACGTCCCGCGCCTGAACCCTGCTTGACCGCGCGCGTGGGCCCTTGGGGCTCGCGCGCGTTTTTTTTTGCTACAACGTGGGTATGCCCGTTTTCGGACTGTCGGTCCTGAGCGCGTTGTGGCTCTCGGCGGTGGAGGCGCCCGTCACCTCGGTCACTGTCTACAGCGACCGGGCCCGGGTGGTGCGCACGGCGAAGGTGGGCCTGTCCGGCTCGCAGCGGGTGGAACTGCCCCGGCTGTACGGCGCGGTGGACCCTTCCAGCATCCGCGTGGAAGCCCAGGGCGCGGAGGTGACGCGCGTGGACGTGCGCAGGGTGGCGTCCGAGCCCCTGCCCACCTCCGAGGCCCGTCGGCTCATCACCGAGCTGGAGCGGCTCGACGATCGTCTCTCCCAGGTGCGCGCCGAGCGCGAGGCGTACTCCGCGCAGCTCGCCGCGCTCGGGAAGATCCAACCCGAGGCCACGCAGGAACCTCTTCCCGCCGCGTCCTCGAAGCAGGCGCCCGGGGTTCCCGCCCGGCTCGATGCGTCGGGTTGGCGCGCCGCGGCGGACTTCGTGGTGGAGAGCACCGCCCGCCTCCAGGCGAAGCTGCGCGAGCTGGCCCAACGCGAGAGCGCACTCGAGCGCGAGCTGTCCGTCCATGTCCAGGAAGCACGGCGGCTCGGCGCCGCTCCGTCCCGCCAGGGGCTGGAGGTGGTTCCCACGCTCTCGGGGCAGGGGAGCGCGACGCTCACGCTCACCTATGTCACGCAGGGCGCGCGCTGGTTCCCCGCCTACGAGTTGAGGCTCGAGCCCGAGTCCAATCGGGTGGCGGTGGCCTTCTCCGGGCGCGTGAGCCAGGAGACGGGCGAGGACTGGGAGAACGCGGCGCTCACGCTCAGCACCGCGTTGCCGGCCCTGGCCACCCGCGTGCCGGAGCCCACCACCTGGAAGATTGGCCAGCGCGAGCGCTTCATCCCCACTCCCGCGCCCGTCGCGGACTCCTGGCGCGCTCCGCCCCCCGCTCCGCCTCCGCTTCCCCAGGAGCCCGTCGAGGACGCGCGGCTTCGCTCCCGTCTCCTCTCGCTCACCACCGGCTCGGGCCAACTCTTCTCGCCGCCGCCGCCGCCGCCTCCTCCTCCATCTCCCATGCCCGCGGTCCAGGCCGAGGCCCCCGCGGCGGCGTCCAGCACGATTGTCGGCACCGTCGTGGGCGCGGACACACGCAAGCCCTTGCCCGATGTGGCCGTCACGGCTTCCTCACCGAGCGCCCCGAACGACCATGTGGTCATCACGGATGCCCAGGGGCAGTACCGGTTGCCCCGGCTCTTCGCCGGCGTCTATATGCTGCGCTTCGATCACCAGGGTTCCAAGCCCCACGCCCGTCAGGGAATCCAACTGCGTGCGGACCGCACCCTCCGGGTGAACGTGGAGCTCCTGCCCGAGTTCCTCACCGAGGAACTCGTCACGGTGGGCAGGGCACCGACCGTGGATGTGGGCTCGACCTCCGCGGGCGTCAACATCGATCAGGACTTCTCGAAGAGTATCGCGGTGAACCGGCGCGCGGGCAACGCGGGGGGACGCGCCACCGGCTCGCTCGCCGAGGTGGCTCCGGGGGCGAGCGGCGATGCCGGTGGGGCCGTGGCCGCCGTGGGGCTCGCGCCGCCCGCGAGCTGGCAGCGGCCGGTGCTGGACCCGGACCTGCCCGCCTCGCTCGCGGGAGGCTATGCCCTGGCCTTCCCGGCGCAGCGCCGCGAGACGGTGCGCAGCGGAAAGGGCGAGCGGCGCGTGCCCCTCTTCACCGAGAGCTGGCCCGTACAGGTGGAGCGCGACCTGTACCCCGCGCTCACGCCCAACGCCTTCCTCGTGGCGCAGCTTCGTGGCCCTTCCGCTCAAGTCCTGCCGGGGGGCGACGCGCAGCTCTTCGTGGGCGCGGATCCCGCGGGCCAGGCCCGGCTCTCGGTGGTGGCTCCGGGCGAGCCCTTCACGCTGCCGCTCGGTATCGATCCGGCGGTGCGCCCCGTGCGCAACGTGCAGGTGGTGACGGCCGAGAAGGGCCTCATCGGCAAGAAGGACGTCACCGACTACCTCGTCACCCTGGAAGTGGCCAACCCCTACCCCTTCCCCCTCGCCTTGCGCCTGCATGACCAGTGGCCCCTGTCGAGCAGCGAGGACGTGGAGGTGAAGCTCGTGCGCACCGAGCCCTTCGCGGAGCAGGACCCGGACAAGGGGACGCTCCTGTGGCGCGTGTCGGTGCCTCCGTCGGAGAAGAAGAGCGTGTCCTTCCTGTACACCGTGCGCCACCCCAAGGGTTGGCGTCTGACGCAGAACCAGTAGAGGAGCCGCCATGCACTCCCTGCCCTTGATGCTGCTGGCGCTCACCGCTCCCGCCAAGGTGTCCTCCGTCGTCGTCTACCCGGATCGTGCTCTCGTCACGCGCGTGGAGACCGTCGCTTGTACCCAGGGCGCGCTCGCCGTCTTCGAGTCCGTGCCGCCCGCCGCCGACCCCGCGAGCTTCCGGGCCCGCTCGGAGGACGCCACCGTGGAGAGCCTCGTGGCCGAGGAGCGCTCCCGCCAGGGGGCCTTTGGCTCCGAGAGCGAGGCCGTGCGGGTGAAGCGCGAAGCCCTCGAGCGCGAGATGGCGGAGTGGGTGGATGCGCGCTCACGCGGACAGGTCCTGCTTCACTTGAGCGAGCAGCTGTCCGAGGTGGCCGTGGCGCGGGTGACGCGAGAGCTCACCGAGTCCCGGCCGGACACCCGGGCGTGGACGACGGCCTTCGACGCCGCGCTGGATGCCCGGTTGCGTGCCGTGGCCGATATGTCCACCCGGGAAGCCCGCATGCGCGAGGTGCAGCGCGAGCTGGACTCCCTGCGCGCGCGAGAGGCCTTCCTCGGTGCCTCGGCCGCGCGGATGGAGCGGCGGGTGGAGGTGCGCATCGCGTGTGCCTCCGAGGGCCGGGCCCACGTGGAGCTGCAGTACGTGGTGGGCGGCGCGGGGTGGACGCCTTCCTACGAGGCTCGCGCCGACGAGGCCCACGGGCAGGTGGAGCTGTCCACCTTCGCCTCCGTGCGTCAGTCCACGGGCGAGGACTGGAGCGGCGTGCGGCTGGTGCTCTCCACCGCTCGGCCTCGCGCCAACGCCACGCCTCCGGAGATGGAGCCCCTGATGCTGAGCGCCTGGGAGCAGCGCGCCGAGCGCAAGGTGCTGGTGCGCCGTGATGAACGGATGGAGCACGCCCAGGCGGCCGCGGCCCCCCCGGCGGAGCCCGAGGGCGGTCTGAGCGTGGCCTCGCAGGGCCTGTCCGTGCAGATTCTGGTGCCCGAGCTGGCGCAGGTGCCCGGAGACGGTGGGGACGTGCGGCTGCGCGTGGCGCGCACGAAGATGAAGGCCTCCTTCGTCTGGCGCACCGTGCCCAAGCTGCGCCCCCTGGTGTTCCGCGTGGCCCGGCTCGTCAACGGCGCGCCCTTTCCGCTGCTGCCCGGGGTGGTGGATTTGTTCCGCGCCTCGGGTTTCATCGGCCGGGAGTTCCTGGAACAGGTGCCCCAGGGCGGTCCCTTCCAGCTCACCTTCGGTCTCGAGGAGTCCCTGCGCGTGGAGCGCGTGGTGGTGAAGGAAGTCGCCCGGGACGAGGGGCTCTTCAACTCGCGGCGACGCTTCCACTACGCCTACCGCTTCGACCTGGGCAATTACCTGCCGCGCGCCGAGGTGCTGGAGCTGGCCGAGCCCATCCCCGTCTCCGAGCTCGAGGACGTCACCGCGTCGTTGGACGACAAGACGAGCGGCGGCCATGCGCTCGACGCGGTGGATGGCCTCATCACGTGGAAGGTGAAGCTCGCGCCGTCGGAGAAGCGCTCGCTCGAGCTCTCCTTCCACGTGGACGTGCCCTCCAGCTACGACATGGGAGGGCTGTAGGCGGCTACTTGCCGAGCGCGAAGTCGACGAAGATCTCCACGTCCGACGTCAGCCCCACATCCGAGAACTCCCACTTCAGGAGGTGTTGGCGCAGGCAGTCGGACAGCTCGCGCGGGAGCCGCTGCCCGCCGGAGGACAGCGTGGCCGACTGCGTGGCGCCTCCCTTCGCCACCCGGATCTTCGCGCCCAGGGTCGGGGGCACTCCCGGCGGGAGGGGACAGGCCCGCAGATCCGGCGCTCGTGCCTCCATGGCCCGGCGCAACAGGGCGCGCTGGGAGGACGCGACGGGAGCGGGGGCCGGGGGCGGCGCGGGTTTTCGAGCCACGGGCTTCTTCTTCACCGCCACGGGCTTCGCCACCGCCACGGGAGGAGGTGGGGGCTCGGGGGGTGGGACGGGAACGGGCTCGGGCGTGGCGGGCCAGAGCCAGAAGAGCAGCAACAGGAGCGCCGCGGCGGCGGCCCACCTTCCCTTGCGCGAGGGCCGGGATGCCACGACGCGACGTCCGCGAGGACGGCCCCGCCCGGCCGCCACCTGGCGGGTACCGGGCGGACGCCGGAGGGGACGTCGCGCTGCGGCCCGTGCCTTCATCTCTGGGCTTCGGGCAGGCTCAGCCACCGCGCCCAGTCCTTCGCGAAGCCGCGCGAATAGGCCGTCCAGTCCCGGGCCACCGCCTCGCACACGTCCAGCCGGCTGCCCAGGCCCGCCTGGTTGCGGTTCAGACCCTCGGCGAAGGGCTCGTAGTACGCGATGGACGAGGGGCTGAGCGCATCGAGGCCGTTGCGCGGGAAGGCACTCATGGCCGCGCAGCGCTCACGCATCTGCGCGTAGGTCTCCTTCTCCGGCGTGGAGAGGAAGAGGAAGCGCGTCTGGGCCCGCGGCAGGTTCCAGGAGTAGGTGTTGATGTTGAGCCACCGGGTGGTGTCACGCGAGCCGCCGAACCAGCTCGCCGCCTCCCAGGTACTCGTGCCGCAGTCGGGCGCGCCGTAGGCCGTGGGCCGCGCGCCATGGTCGACCAGGACGACGAGCAGGGAGCTCAACGGCTCGCTGAAGGGCCGTGCGCCCGCGGACGTGCTGCCGTCCACGGGAGAGACTTCCACCGAGCTCAACTGGCCACCGAGCTGCGACAGGGCCACCGTGCTGCACACCGAGGGCGTCGCACCGCTCGCGTTGGCGGCCTTCTCCAGGGCGCCCTGGATCGCCGACGTGGGCAGGTCCTTCCCATCTCCCGCCCAGTACACGCGGGGCTCATAGAGCGAGCCCACGCCCGTCACGCGCACGTCGAAGCCCTGCGCCGCGAGCTGCTGGGTCATGCCGCGGATGAGCGGTGCGTAGGAGGCCGCCAGGTTCGCCGTGCCCCGGTCGATGCGCACGAGCCAGAGCACGCCCGTTCCCCGATCGCCATTCTGGCCACTGCCCGGGAAGGTCGGGGGCGTGATGGGGCCCGAGTCTGGAAATCCACCATCCCAGGTTCCGTCGCCTCCACCCCCGCCACCCCCGCCACCACCTCCGCCGCCATTCCATCCGCCGTCCCAGTTGAAGCCGCCGTCGGGCAGCTTGATGGGAGTCCCCTCATCGGGTGTGCCCCCGTCCTTCACCATGTCGGGTGGCTCGATGATGCAACCGCTGATGGTGCTCGCGACCAGTACCCAGCTCAGAGCGCGCATGTGACTCCCCCTCAATTGGCGCGCCCGGCTCGCGCGCCGTTCTGATTCAGGCTCAATCCCCTGCGTAGCATTTCATCCTTCACGCAGGTAAGCAGCTCCCTTCGCGCGCCAGTGAATTCCTCCGGACGTCCACTCCCGCGCATTCCCAGCTCTTCCCTGAGTTCGCGTTGGAGGGATGTGGGACAGGCCGCCAGCAGTTGCTCGCGCAGGGCGCCCTCCGCGCCGTTCAGGTAGGTGACGAGCTGGGCGGACGGCAGCCGCAGCAGCGCCGCGCCCAGGACTTCCACCGGCGCGCCCACCAGCGTGGACTCGGTCAGCAGGGACGAGGCCAGCCGCTCCGAACCCTCCTGCCGCAACCGCTCGATGAGCCGGTCCTGATCCGCCATGGACAGCGTGTCGAGCACCTCGCCCAGGACGCGTTCGAGCTGGGACGTGCCCCCCGTGGTCTCGGACAGCAGGGTGCGCAGCTCGTCCGCCACCGCCTGGGCGTAGCGGGTGCTGACCTCCGGCTGACGCGCGAGGCCGAGCGCGAGCTCCCGGCGCTGGGCGGACGTCAGCGCCTGGATGGCCACCGAGCGCAGCGCGGACGGGGCGAAGCGCAGCGCCACTTCTCGGGAGCCCGAGGACAGGCCCTGGCAAGCGGCAGCGAAGCGCTCGGGTCGCACCCCCTCGAGGAAGCCGAAGGCCACCTCCACCGAGCCCTCCGCCTGGGCGAGCCGCGAGGCGATGGCCCGGCCCTCCAGGTCATACAGCGCCGCGGCGCGCGTGCCCGCGTCCACCGAAGGCACCCGGCCCAGCTCCGCGGCGAGTCCCGACAGCGACGTGGCCAGGGCGGGGTCCCCTCGCAAATCCTCCAGGAGGAATTCACCCATCTCCCGCGTCCACAGCGCCACCTGCCGCGACTCGCCCCGGGCCAGGGCCTCGCGCACCACCGTGTTGCGCACCGAGCGCTCCTCGCGCAGCGTCCGCTCCAGGCGCCGCGCCCGCAGGGCGGGGTACTCGACGGGGGGCACGGGCGCCACGGGCGCGGGGTCCAGGGCGGGCAGGGGCTCGGGGCCGTACTCCAAGCCCGGCGGCGGAGACGACGCGCGGCGCGTGGCCACCACCAGCAGCACGCCCAGCACCAGCACCGTCAGCGCCAGCAGCGCCGCCACCGCCAGCAGGGGCGCGGCCTCCAACAGCCGCTCCTCGGCGCGCTCACGCAGGGGGAGCGGGGGCGTCGCCTCCGTCTCCGGGGTGGAAGGGGGCGGCGTGGCCGTGGGCTGTTGCGGCTTGGGCTCGCGCGGCGCGGCCTCCAGGTGGGGAGCGTTGCGCGGCGGGAAGGCCACCGTCTCCACCTCGACGGTGGGTTGCGGCCCCACCGTCTTGAGCCGCTGTGCCACCAGATCCTTGAGGCGCGTGCGGAAGGGGCTCGGCAGTTGGCTGTCCACCAGCACGCGCGCGGACACCGAGCGCAGGGTGGGCAGCGAGGCCCCGCCCGACAGGGTCTCGAAACCCGGGGGCGCGCCAGCGAGGGCTTCCTCCTCCACCCGGGCCTCCACGGACACGAGCACGCACTGCTCGGGACAGAGCGTGCGCAAGAGGTCGGAGACCTCGGCGCGCGAGCGCTCCTCGGCTTCGGCGCGCAGGCGGCCCTGGGGCGTGGTGGCCGCGGCCCGGGCGGTGCTGGCGCCAGCTCCGGCTCCCAGCCAGGTGCAAAGGACGATGAGAAGATGTCGTGACAGGCGATTCATTGACTATTCCACCCGGATGACGACCCGGCGGTTGGCGGCGCGCTGTTCCTCGGGAGGGCCCTGGACGTCCACGCGGCGGGTATCGGCGAAACCCCGCACGGACATCCGTTCACGGCCCACGCCACTCTGTTCGAGGGCGGTGCGCACGTTGATGGCGCGTTGCGAGGACAGCTCCCAGTTGGAGGCGAAGCGGGAGGTCCGGATGGGCACGTCATCGGTGTAGCCCTCGATGATGAGCCCACGGCTGGGGAGTGTTTGCAGCATCCGCGCGATGGAGGCGATGGCCGAGGCGCCGTCGGCGCGGATGTCCGCCGAGCCCGAGTCGAACAGGAGCGCGTCCTTGAACTCGATGGCGAGCCCGTCCGTCTCCTGGCGCGTGAGCACCTTCTTCTCCAGTCCCTCCTGGGTGATGAAGGTGTCCACCTTCTCCTTGAGCTCTTCCAGCGGCGTGGCCTCGCCCGTGAGCGAGGCGGCCATGCGCTCGAACTGGGCCGTCTTCGGCGGGGACACGGCGAGCAGCAGCACGAAGAAGCCGATGAGCAGCGTCAGAAGGTCCGCGTAGCTGATGAGCCACAGCTCGTCGTCCTGGCCACCGCCGTGCAGGAGGGACTGGAGCTCGGGGTCTTCCTTCACGGCTCACCTCCCGTGCCGGTGGCGACCTCGGGCACGCTCGCGCCCGGGGTGGCCGGAGTGGTGGACAGCTCGAACAGCTTGCGCACGTCCGCGAGCGGCTTGTCCTCGCGCACCAGCACGAGCGCGCGGGTGATGAGCTTCGCCTCCTCCACCGCCACCGTCATGTGCGAGTGGATGATGCGTCCGAGCGGCTGGTAGACGGCGTTGGCGAGGATGAGCCCGTAGAGCGTGCACAAGAGCGCGAGCGCCATGGATGGGCCGAGCTGATCGAAGCGCGACAGGTCCTTGAGCAGCGCGATGAGGCCGAGCACCGTGCCCACGAGGCCCGTGGCGGGCGCCACGCGCGACAGCGTGCCCAGCACGTCCTCGGCGCGCTTCATGCCGCTCACCATGCAGAAGAGCGAGGTGTTGGCGGTGCTCTCGATGTCCTCGCTGGAGTACTGGCGCACCACGAGTGGCCCGAGCTGCCGCAGCACGTCGTGGCGGGCCGCGCTCGCGATCTCCAGCGCGCGGGCCGGACGGCGCTGGCGCACCTCGGAGGCGAACTGGGTGAGCGATTCGTAGAGTTCCGCGCGCGAGCGGGCCGCCGAGAAGCGCAGCGCGCGGAGCACCGCCCGTGCCGCGCCCCCGAGCTCGCTGAACTTGTACGAGGCCACCGTCATGCACAGCGGCGCGCAGCCGAGCAGCACCAGCGAGGGCACGTGGATGACACCGCTGAAGCCGCTCGTGTGGCCCTGGGTCAGCGTGTAGGCCAGGGTCAGGGCGAGCCCCAGGAGTCCGACGATGAAGTGCATGGGGCTATTCCTCTCCTGTGGAGGCGGTGGCGCGGAGGGCCTCGGCCACACCCGCGTCCTCGGGGTTGATGGACAGGGCCTTCTCCCAGGCCTGCCGCGCGAGCTTCGGCTGGCCGAGCTTCATGTAGAGCGAGCCCTTCATGGCCAGCAGCCGCGCGTCCTGCGGGTATTCCTTCTCCAGCGCGACCAGCTCGATGAGGGCCAGCTCGTAGCGGCGCGAGGAGTACATCTCCTTCACCCGCGCCACGCCGCCGAGGTAGCTGCGCGTGCGCGCGGCCTTGTTCGCGTCGAGCAGGGGCGCCTCGGCCTTCTTCTCGCCCTCGGGGGTGGGAGGGGTCGCGTCCGCGCCTGGCCGCGCGTCCTTGGGGGCCTGGGCGCCGACCACGGCCTCCGCCAGCATCTCCTCGTCCGCGGACGTCAGCATCTCCACGGGGCCGCCTCCCGCGAGTGGCAGGCGCACCTCGTAGCCGCCGGTGGCCTCGGGCAGCTCCACCTCCCAGACGCGCCCGTTCTCCGCCATGCGCAGGATGTACTTCTGCGGCGGCGTGAGCGGTGGCTTGCTCTTGCTGGCGCCGGGCGTGGAGCTCGGGGCGGACGTTCGGCGCATCTCGTCGGGCACCACCAGCACCTTGGTCGCGGTCGAGGTCTCGCACGCGGGCAGCGCCGCCACGAGCAACAATCCCCAGAAGCGTGCGCTCACCATGTGAAACCCATTCCCACCTGCGGGGTCAGCCCGCCAATCGTGTAGGTGCTGTCCGTGCTGCTCGCGAAGGGCACCAGGATGCCGAGGCTGCCTTGCAGGGTGAGCCGATGCGCCATCACGCATTCCGCCTGGGCGTTGAACATGGGCGAGTTGCCCTGCACGCCCGTGATGAGGAAGCCCACCGAGCCGCCACCAAAGCAGTTGATGCTGTAGACGTTCTCCTTGTTGAGCCGCGAGAGCAGCGTGGCGGAGAGGATGGCGCCCACCATGCGCGAGGGGTTGAGCAGCCCCGCCACCGTGCCGCCCAGCCGCCAGGTGCGCTCCTCGCCAAAGGCCTCGGAGAAGCGGTAGGCGGTGTAGGGCGCCCAGATGGAGCCCTCCGGATGGCCCTCGGTGGGGATGAGCATCGCCCCCAGGTGCAGCGAGTGGTTGAAGTGGGGCTTCGCGTTGATGCGATCCTCCAGGTCCTTGAGCCGTGCCTCGCGGCTCTGCACCTTGTCCGCCGAGCGGTAGAGCAGCGCCGTGTGCGGGTGCACCCGGTAGCCCTCGGCGAAGAAGATGGAGGCGTCCTCGGCGCGCACCAGCTCCACGTCGAACGCCAGGGCGTTGGGCGCGGTGTGCAGCGTGAGGCTCGCGTTGAGCACCACCTGGGCGTTGTACTTCGTCATCAACTGCTTCAAGTCCTCGCGGCGCGAGATGCCCCGGCGCACCACCCACGTGCCGTCCTCCACCTGGGCGTGCGTGGCGTAGCACTCGTAGCAGCGCACCACCCGCACGTTGGCCGCGCGGTAGATGGCCGAGACGAGCCGCGCCTCGAGGATGCTCGCGAACTCGGGGTTCATGTTGTCCGAGACGCGCACGCGCTCGATGAGGATGGGCGAGACGCGGTTGGCGCCCAGGCGCGCGATGTCCGCGGCGAACTCGTCGAGGATTTCATCCAACGCGTCGTTGGCGTCCACCTGATCGCCCGGACGCACGAGCCGGCCCTCGCGCGTCTCCAGGCGCACGGGCGGCCGGGGTTTGGCGTAGACGCTGGAGCCCGCGGGCATTTCATTGTCCGGGGGCGGGCTCGCCGCGGTGGGGGATTGGGCCCCCGCGCCGAGCGCCCACAGGAGCCCGGCGAGGAGGACAACGGCTTCACGGCGCATGCGGAACCTCCGTCTTCGCGGGCGCGGAGACAGGGGGGGAAGGAAGGGATTCGCGCGGGAACCAGGCGCGAGCGGTGTCATCGGGCAGGGGCAGGACGAGCAGCGAATAGGGCTCCGGCCATTCCACGGAGAAGCCGGGCGGGGGCAGCATCCCCGGTGGCGCGCCCACCGACACCTGGCCCACCGCCACGAAGGCCTGGACGCGCTTGCCCTTGGCCGCGGCCTGGGGGGCTCGGTCCTCGAGCGCCGCGAAGAGCGGAGGGAAGGCCTTCTCGTGGCGCGAGTGCACGCCCTGGCGCATCGCCTCCAGTTGCCGGGTGAGCACCGGGCGCCAGCGCGCCTCCGTCAGGTCCGCGCTCGCGGTCACCACCGCCTGCGCGAGCGCGAGCACGATGCGGTCCACCTCGTCCAGGTCCTTCACCGCCGCGCGCTCCTGTTGGCGCAGCGTGAGCAGCCGCTCGATGGAGCGCGCGAGTCCGGCCGCGTCGTCCGTGGCGAGCGCCACCTCGGCGCGCAGCGTGTGGCCGCGGGCCCGGCTCGGGGTTCCGGGTTCCTTGAGCAGCCGCTCGGATACGTCCAGCGCCAGCCGCGCGTTGCCCGAGTCCAGGGCGAGTCCCCCCAGGGTGGCCAGTCTCTTGCCCAGTCCGGCCGCGGGTCCCAGGTCGCGCAGCAGCGCCAGCGCGTCGGGGCCGAGGCCTCCCCGCGTCAGCGAGGCCAGGGCCATTCCGCGCAGGGCCTCGGCCAGGGGATCCTGCGCTCCGGCGAGCGCCGGGAAGACGGAGGCCCAGCCTCGCGCGAGTGCTTCCCGCTCCCCGAGTGCCTGCTGGGCCAGGGCCCGCCGGTAGAAGACATCCCGCCGCGGTGGCACCTCGGCCGGGGGCGTGGTGGCGCCGGGCCATGCGGCGTAGGGCTCGGTGAGCGCGAGCAATTCCTTCCACCGTCCCGCCTGGGCCATGTGCGCCGCCGCCTGGGCGATGAGGGGCAGGCGTTGCTCGGAGAGCGCGGGCTCGCGGGCCAGGCGTTCGTACTCCGTGGGCGGTTCGAGCCCGAGCGCCAGCCGCACCAGCTCGCCGAGTGGCCGCAGGTCCTCCCCCAGCGTGGCGGGGCTCAGCCGTTGCGCCACTTCCCGGGCCTCGTCGGTCCGTCCACGCGCGAGCAATCGCGACGCCTGATGGTAGCGCAGCCGCGCTGACGGCTCGGGCTCCAGCGCCGCCTCCAGCTCCTTCATCAGCTCGGGGGTGAGCAGGCTCAGCTCGTCGGCGCCCGGCATGGGCTTGTCACAGGACGAGGGCCGCAGCCGGAACTCCAGCGTCTCGTTGCTCCAGCGCTCCTCTTCCAGGGGCCAGCGCAGGGCCTCGTCCTGGGGCAGCATGGCGGCGCGACGGAAGAAGTCCGGGGCGAGCACCTCCCGCCACAGCGTGGGAGCGGTGGAGGCGGAGGGCCCGAGTCTTCCCCGGCGGGCCTGCTCCAGGCGCAGCAGGACGCGCGGTGCGTACGGGGGCTCTCCGGCGGGGACGGGCTCCAGGGATTCACAATTGAGGAAGGGGACCACGTCGGCGAAGAGCCGGCGTTGCTCCGTCTCCGTGGGCGTCGCGGGCGCCTCGGCCAGCCGCGCCACCAGCGCGTTCATGTCCCGCGCCCAGAAGGGGGGGGCGTAGGGATTGGCGGAGAGCACCCCCGCCAGCAGCGCGGCCATCACAGCACCACTCCGAGCGTCAGCGTGGGCAGCACCCCGAGCGACAGCAGGCCCCGGCTGCGTTGCTCGAAGGAGAGGACGACGGGCACGTCGAGCTGGGCGTGGAAGCGAGGGCCCAGGCGCATGAGCACGCCAGGGCCTCCCATGGGTGAAGGACTCACGCCCCGGTCGGTGACGAGAAAGCCCATGTGCCCGGCGAGCTGGAAGTCGAAATGCACGAGGCCGCTCTCGCCAACGAGCACCTTGCCGTAGCCGAGCGTCTGCCTCCATCCGGCGGCGAGCATCGCCACGGGGCGGTGCGCGTCGGGCACGAGGCCCGTGCGCTCGAACACTTCCGTACCGGCCGCGCCGAGGCTCGAGATGAAGAGGGCGAGCTTGAGCTCCACTCCCCCGGACTCCACCGGGTACCAGCTCCCCGAGGCGACGAGGCCCGGGTTGGTGTAGTAGTCGCCGCGCGACAGGTAGCCCAGGCCCCCGGTGGTGAACACATGGCCGCGCTTGAGCAGCAACCGCCGCTCCACGCGCACGGGTTCGCCCTCGGTGCCGGGGATGGCCGGAGCGGGTTGCGCGGCCAGCACGGCGGCGAGCAGTCCGGTGAGCATCATCGGGAGTCGCCCTGCAGCGCGCAGCGGGGGGTGGTGTTCCACACCAGGAGTTCATCGTCCGGAGGCGTGGGGTAGAGCCGGTCGCAGTTCGCGCGGCATACCTCCATCGAGAAGCGGAGCGTCTGCGCGGCGGGCTTCTGGGTCCGCGGCACCGGGGGCGGGGTGGTGGTGGTGAGGATCACCTGGATGCGCGGAGGGCGCGCCGGGTCCACCTTCACGGTCTGTTTGCCGTAGGTGAAGCCGATGCCCTTCAGGTTGGGCGGAACCGCGCATCCCTTGAACTCACGCACCGAGCGGAGCTCCTGAGGGGTGAAGAGGGGGTAGCCCTCCATCGGAGGCGTTTCGAGTTGGAGGAGCGGCAGTTGCGCCCGGGCGGCCTCTTCGAGGCTGGCGGTCAGGCGCGGGTCGGCGCTGTAGGTCCAGGTGGAGGCGTGATCGAAACCGAGGCCTTGTTGCACCTCCGGGGTCGTCAGGGCCCAGACCAGCGCGGGTCCCGAGGACCAGCTGCGCAGCAGGTTGAGCTGGGACTGGAGCAGTTGGGGCAGGCGCAGGTTGACGTTGTTGAAATAGAAGACCACCGGCTTGATCCGCCCCGCGCCGAAGCGCCGCTCCGCCTCGCGCAGTCCCGCTTCATAGTCGCTGAAGAGCAGCATCCGTTCGCGCTCCTGCCGGCAGTCGGGCGACAGATCCTGGACCGCCATCTCCATGCCTTGCCGCCCCGAGGGCAACAGCGCGGTGCGCAGGGTGCTCTGGAGCCGGGACTTGATACGGGCGCACTCGGAGGCGTCCGGGAGGTTCAGATCGAAGAGGATGCCATAGACGAGGGGCACGTCCTGGATCGCCACGGTCTGCTCGCGTTGGAGCAATTCGAGTTCGGGCGGGTGGGGGTCCACGAAGTCGGTCTCACAGCCCGCCAGCAGGGCTCCCACGCATGCCAGCATACCGAGCACCCGGCCGGGCGGCCCGATTCGTCTTTCCCATTCCGTGCGCTTCACGTGAACGACCACTCCCCCGCTTCGCCTCCGGCCTGGGCAACGCTCTTTAACCGCAACCGGCTCCTGTCTGTAAAGGGCCCCTCGTGGGCTCTGGGGAAGAACGGTCCCTGGTGGGGAGCCGGGCAGGCGTCCTCCCGGCCGTCCCGGCACGCGCCGTGGTTGTCGGGCCCCTCGGGGTTCCCAATCTTGTTCCCAGAGGAGACGCCATCCATGAAGCTCGCCCGCCTGTGTGTCCTGTCGCGAGTCGTCCTGCTTCCGGTCCTTCTTGGGTCCGCCACTGGCGCGAGCGAGCCCCGTTCCCGGGAAGCGACGCCGTCCATCGCGAATCTGGTCGAGGCGGTGAAGGACTCCGTCGTCAACGTGGACGTCCAGGCCCGCGCCCCCTCGACGGGGGGCTCCGAGGATTTCTTCGAGAAGTTCTTCGGCATGCCGGGAGGCCCGGGGCTGGGGGATTCCGAGATGCACGAGCGCATCCGTCAGGGCGAGGGCTCGGGTTTCATCATCGATCCCAACGGGCTCATCCTCACCAACAACCATGTGGTGGAGGACGCCATCTCCATCCGCATCCGCCTCAATGATGGCCGGCAATTCGACGCCCGGGTGCTGGGGAGGGATCCGCTCACGGACCTGGCGTTGCTCAAGCTCCAGGGCGATGTGAAGAACCTGCCCGTGGCGCGGCTCGGCGATTCGGACGCCGTGCGCGTGGGCGACACGGTGGTGGCCATTGGCAACCCGTTCGGTCTCACCTCCAGCGTCAGCGCCGGCATCCTCTCGGCCCGCGCGCGCGACATCCAGGCCGGTCCCTACGACAACTTCCTGCAGACGGATGCCGCCATCAATCCGGGCAACTCGGGAGGGCCGCTCTTCAACGCCCAGGGCGAGGTCATCGGCATCAACACCGCCATCGTCGGCGGTGGCTCGGGCATTGGCTTCGCGGTGCCCTCCAACATGGCCCAGGCGCTCCTGCCCCAGTTGCAGAAGGGGGAGATCCACCGGGGTTGGCTCGGGGTGGCGGTGCAGGATCTGACGCCGGACCTGGCCCAGGCGCTCCACGTGCCCGTGACCCAGGGCGCCATCGTCACCGACGTGCAGCCGGACACGCCGTCCGCCGCCGCCGGGTTGAAGCGGGATGACATCCTCACGGCCATCGACGGCAAACCCATCGAGTCCTCGCGGGCGCTCACCCGGGAAATCGGCTTCCGCCAGCCCCAGGAGACCTTGAAGCTCACCGTCTATCGCGACGGCAAGGCGCGCGAGCTGCGGGCGAAGCTCGGCGAGCGTCCGGACCTCGAGGGCAACACCCCCGCGTCGCCTCCCGAGGCGCGCTCGGACACCGGCCGCGAGCTGGGGCTGAGTCTGCGCGCGGCGGATCCCCGCCTCACGCCCGGAGTGAAGGGCGGGGCACTGCTGGTGGACGTGACACCGGGCTCGCCCGCCGAGCGCGCCGGCCTGCAACCGGGCATGACCATCATCGAGGCCGGGGGCAAGCCCGTGCGTGGACCGGAAGCGCTCGCCCAGGTGATCAAGGATCAGAAGCCGGGCTCCGTGCTGCTGCTGCGCGTCCAGGTGGGCAAGAGCCGGTTGCTGCGCGCGCTGCCCATTCCCGCGAAGAAGTGAGGCCCCATGGGAACCGCTTCACCCCGGCCGGGGAAAGGTGGCCAGGGTCAGGGATTCGGGCGGCGCGGGAAGTTCCTGGGGCGCACGGGACTCGCCGCGCAGGTAGCGCCAGCCGGTGCCATCATGCTGGAACTCCGAGCGCTCCACGAAGGAGCGATCCCGGCCCTTCTCGAAGATGTGCGCGTGGAAGAGCACCACCGCCGTGCTCCCCACGTCCGCGAGCTGGCGATCCAACACCTGGAGGCGGGGGTACTTGAGGGCGCTGGCGTGGGCGCGCACCTCGCGCAGGAAGTCGGCCTGGGGGCGCGCGCGGTCCGGGTGCTCCGGGTGAAGGGTGCGCCAGAGGTATTCCACTTCACGCAGGGCGAAGGCGCTGTAGCGCGAGCGCATGAGGGCCTCGGCATCGGGGGCTTCCGCCTCGCCGGAGTGGTAGCGGCCACAGCATGCGCGGTAGCGCATGCCCGAGGAGCAGGGACAGAGGGGGGCAGGGGGCATGGGGTGTTTCCGGACGACAGGGCGCGTGTGAAGGCCCTTGCTGGCCCGCAGGCTAGCGCATAGATGCCTTTGCACCGCATGAGTCTTCTCCAAGCCATCGTCCTCGGGCTCGTCCAGGGGCTGACCGAATTCCTCCCCATCAGCTCCACCGCGCACCTGCGCATCGTCCCCGAACTGTTCGGCTGGCCGGATCCGGGCGCGGCCTACTCGGCCGTCATCCAGTTGGGCACCGTGGCCGCGGTCATCCTCTACTTCCGCAAGGACCTGGTCGTCCTCGCCCGGGCCTTCTTCGAGGGGCTGCTCAAGCGCGCCCCCATGGCCACCGCCGAGTCGCGCCTCGCCTGGTTCGTGCTCGTGGGCACGCTGCCCATCGGCGTGTGCGGCCTGGCCTTCAAGAAGACCATCGAGACGTCGCTGCGCTCGCTCTACGTCATCTCCGCCAGCCTCATCGTCCTGGCCCTCATCCTCTTCATCGTCGAGCGGCTCGCGTCCCACAAGCGCACCCTGGCCGACATGCGCTGGCGCGATGGCATCATCGTGGGGCTGTGGCAGGCGCTCGCGCTCATTCCTGGCGCCTCGCGCTCGGGGACCACCATCACCGGCTCGCTGTCCCTGGGGCTGCGGCGCGAGGACGCGGCGCGCTATTCCTTCCTCCTGTCCATTCCCGCCACGTCGCTCGCGGGCCTCTTCGAACTCAAGCACCTGCTGGAGGCCACCGAGCGGCCCTCCACCGTGGCGCTCGTGGTGGGCACGCTGGTGGCCTTCGGCTCGGGTTGGGCCGCCATCGCGTGGTTGCTCAGCTACCTGCGCAGGCGCTCCACGCTCGTCTTCGTGTTCTACCGGGTGGGTCTGGGTCTCCTGCTGCTGGGGTTGCTGCGGGCGGGGGTGCTCCATCCCCAGTCGGGCCTGGAGAACACGGACACCCAGGGCCACCCTCTCCAGACGCCCGTGGAGAGGCAACTGACGGAGTAGACCCCCATGCATCCGCTCTTCGACGCGCTCGAGACCCATCTGGCCACGCGGCCTTCCCGGGATGTGAACCTGCCGGGGCTCGTGTTGCGCGAGGCGGCGGTGCTGGTGCCCCTGCTGCTGCGGGATGAGCGGCCGTACGTGCTCTTCACCAAGCGGCCCACCACGCTGCGTCATCACGCCGGGCAGTATTCCTTTCCCGGTGGCTCCCGAGACCCCGAGGACCCGACGCCCCTGCAGACCGCGCTGCGCGAGACGCGCGAGGAGCTGGGCATCGACGTGTCGGGAGTCCGCGTGCTCGGCTCGCTGGACGAGGTGCCCACCGTGGGGGGCTCCGGCTTCCGCATCCGCCCCTTCGTGGGTGTCGTTCCCCACGGAGTGGAGTACAAACCCAACCCGGACGAGGTGGAGTACATCATCGAGGTGCCCCTGGCGCACTTGATGGACCCCTCCTTCCACCGTACGGAGCCGCGCAGCTCGCGGGGGGTGGTGTACGACGTGGATTTCTATACCTGGGAGACGCACGTCATCTGGGGGGCCACGGGCCGCATCTTGCGCGACCTGTTGCTCCTGGCCACCGAGCTGTCCCCGCCATGAGCGCGCGCGACGAGTTCCCCGCTCCCGCGCCTCGCTCCTCCCTGGCGGGGTGGATGGAGGTCCGGCGGGTGGAGCTCCTGCGTGCCTGGCGTGAGCGGTTGGGCCCGGGGGAGTGGGACTCGCGGCGGGAGGCGCGGCTCGAGCAGGTGGTGGCGGCCTTGCGCTCCTCGGGACAGGACACGTTCCCCCGGTCCGGCCGGCGCGGGGATGACGTGTTGCGCGACTGCCTCCTGGACGCGGCGGAGCGGGAAGGCCTGTCCTTGACCCCGGCCGAGGTCCGCGTCCTGGGAGCCCTTTCCCTCCCGCGCCCGGACCTGGCGCCGACCGAGGAGGATACTCCCTCCCTGGTGAACACCCTGCTGGACAGCGTGCCGGTGGGCCTGTTCTTCGTCGACCACGAGCTGCGCTACGTGCGCGCCAACCGGATGCTCGCCGAGTTCAACGGTGTTTCCGTGGAAGACACCCTGGGGCGCAGCTTGTGGGAGGTCATTCCGGCGTTGGCGGATGACCTGGCGCCCATCTACCGGCGGGTGTTCGCCACGGGCCAGCCGCTGCTGGACTGGGAGATCAGCGGCTTCACCGCCGCCCGTCCGGGAGACTTCCGCCACTGGCGCGTCAGCTACTACCCGGTGCGCAACTCCTCCGGCGAGACGATCCTCGTGGGGGGCGTGTTGCTGGACATCACGGAGCTCAAGCGGAGCGTGCTGGCGCTCAACCAGCGTCAGGCGGAACTGCGCGAGGCGGGTCAGCGGCTCGAGGCCATCCTGGAGACGGCCCTGGAAGGCATCTTCACCTGTGACGAGCGGGGCCGTATCCAGCGCGTCAACTCCGCGGCGGGACGTATCTTCGGGCATGATCCAGCGGAGCTCATCGGACGGAACGTGAGGCGCCTGCTGGACCCGCCCTACCGGCGTGAGCTGGGCCGGCGCCTGCTGTCGCCCGAGGGCCCGGGCCCGGGCCGGGAGTGGGAGGTCCGGGGGCGGCACAAGGACGGCCACGTCTTCCCGCTGGAGTTGTCGGTGGGGGAGATCCGCCTGCCCCAGGGACGGCTCTTCGTGGGCACCGTGCGCGACATCACCGGGCGCAAGCGGGCCGAGGAGGTCCAGGCGCTCTTCGTCGAGACGGGCACGCTGCTGGCGCAGTCCCTGGACGTGCCCACCACCTTGAAGAGCCTGGCCAGGGTGGTGGTGACGCACCTGTCGGACTATTGCACCGTGGATCTGCTGGATGGCGCCGGGAAGCTCCAGCGGTTGCAGGTGGCGGCGCGGGACGAGGAGCGGCTGGCGCTCTTGAACCGCGGCAGGTCCTGGCCCCACTCGCTGAAGGAGGACAGCCCCCTGACCCGGGCGTTGCGGGAGCAGCAGGCGGAGTTCATCTACCCCGTCACCTCCGCGTGGCTGGACGGGATGGCCGAGAATCCCGAGCACCGGGCCCTGTTGGAGGCGCTCGGCACCCAGGCGGTGGCGCTCATCCCCTTGAGGGCCCGGGGCCACCTGCTGGGCCTCATCTCGTTCGGCTGGGTGCGGTCACCGGGCACGCGGGTGTCCGAGGACCTGGAGGTGGTCCAGGGAGTGGCGGACCGGGCGGCGGTGGCCATCGACAACGCCCGGCTCTATCAGGAGGCCCAGGACGCGGTGCGCATGCGCGAGGACGTGGTGGCCATCGTCAGTCACGACCTGCGCAACCCCCTCAACGCCATCTCCCTGTCTGCCAGCGCCCTCGTGCGGCGCGGCGACGTGGACGAGCGCACCATCAAGTCCGCCCAGCGCATCTCCGCGGCGGCCGAGCGCGCCAGCCGCCTGATTCGAGACATGCTCGACTTCACCCAGGCTCGCGTGGGGGGCATCCCCATCCAGCGCGCGCCCCTGGACTTCCACGAGCATGTGCGGCGCGTGGTGGACGAGGTGCGCATGGCCTGGCCCGGGCGGTTCGTCCACGTCTATGTCGAGGGCGAGGGACGGGGCTCCTGGGACGAGGGCCGGCTCGCCCAGGTCGTCACCAACCTGGTGGGCAACGCCTTGCAGCACAGCCCCTCGGGGGCTCCCGTGCGCGTGTTCGCGGGAGCCTCTTCCCAGGACGTGACCTTGGAAGTCCACAACGAGGGGCCCCCCATCTCCTCCGAGGTATTGCCCACGCTCTTCGAGCCCTACCGGCGGGGGGCCGAGGCGGGTGAGCGGGGCGGCAGCCTGGGCCTGGGTCTCTTCATCACCCGGCAGATCATCCTCGGCCATGGGGGCACCCTCTCCGTGCGCTCCCTGGACGGGGAGGGAACCACCTTCACGGTGCGTCTACCGCGTCAACCGGACCGACCCCTGGTGTAGGAGGCCACCCATGGAGTGCTGGGGCGCGAGAATTTTCTGGCCCGGCCCTCCAGCGGGGGAGGGGGGGGCCTGTCCCGAGACGTTCCCGGGGGCTCTCGTGTTGTCGCTATTGCTCGCACCCGGCCTCATCGTGGATGGTGCGGTTGCCGCGCGTCGTCTCGTCTTCGTCCTGAGCGCTCGTTCGCCTGTTGTTGGTCCTCTCCAGGCACGAGGAGCCCGCATCCGGGGGAAACGCGAGTCCACGTACCGGTGTGGCTCGGAGCCCCCATGGCCAGGATTCTCATCGTCGATGACGAAGTACATGTGGTCGGTGCTCTCCGCCGATTGTTGCGGCGTGAGGGCTTCTCCATCGAGGTCGCGCTCGGGGGCGAGGAGGCCATCGAGAAGCTCGCGACCTTTCCGGCGGATGTCGTCATCTCCGACTTCCGCATGCGGGGGATGAACGGCCTGGAGCTGCTCGGTCAGGTGTTGCGCATCGCACCCACGACCGTGCGCGTCCTCATCTCCGGACACGCCGATCTGTCCTCCGGGGGCCCCCAGGCGGGCATCATCTCCCACTTCATCAGCAAGCCCTGGGATGATGATCGCCTCATCGCCGACGTCCGCGCCTTGCTGGGCGCCCAGGGCTCGCTGACCTGACGGACGGGGCGGGCAGCGGCCGCTCGTCCCCTTGCCCCACGGGCACTGGACTCGTTCGGGCACCAAAATAAACTGTCCGAGCCGAAGTGCGCCCGGGTCTGGACTGTTGGTCCGAGGAATCCGTCGAGAGGACTCTCCGCATGGCGTTGGTTTCCCCCCCGGACGCGAGCGATCCCAGAAGCGAGGACGCGGAAGTGCTGGCCGGGGCGCTGTCCTGTTACGCCCGTCTGTCGCGCGCCCTGGGCTCGCCCCGTTGGAAGGGCGTGTTGCGCTCGCGGGGGGACACCCTGCGGACGGCGCTGGAGCTGGAGCCTCGGGTGCGCGCGCTGATCGAACGGTCGAGCCCCCGGGCCTCCCGGGTGTTGCGCGCGCGGCGGCGGTTGGAGGCGAGGGCCCGGCGGCGGCTCGCCCGCCTCTCGCGCTGGGAGGGCTCGTCCCTGGGCTCGGTGTTGGAGCGGCTGGAGACGCTCTTGAGCGAGCCCCGGCCCCTGCCGCCTGGACGTGACGAGCCGGTGTTGCTCGAGGGCATCCAGGGGTGGCGTCAGCTGCTCTCCTGGCCTGGCACCTGGGTGTTCGCGCTGCTCGTGCTCGCCAACCGCCACCTGGTGATGGGCTCGGCCCCGCTCGTGCTGCTCGCGGGGGGGGCGCTCGTTGGCTTCTTCTACCTGCGCTACGCGGGGCGCTTCTGGCTCACCTCCCAGCGGCTCGTGTGGAAGCCGCGCCTGGGCGAGCCCGTGCAGGTGCCGCTCGCATCCATTGTTCCCGAGGGCATCACCGCGCTGCCAGCCTGGGGCGAGGTGCGGGTCGAGGGGGCGCGCACCCTCACCGTGCGCCACGTGGGGCAGGCGGGCCGGTTGGCGGCGTTGTTGGATCTGCACCGGCAGGCGCCCTTCCTCGGCGCGGTGGATGGCACGCCCCGGGTGCGCGAGGTGTCCGTGCTCCCCGCGCGGCGGATGTCCGGTGGAGCGGGAGCGGAGCGAGGCGTGGCGGTGCTGCGGCCCGGTTACGCCGCCTTCCTGCCAGAGAACCGCTCCGTGGAGGTGTTCCGGAGCCTCACCGGCCCTCGCGTCCGGGCGCCCGAGGCGGACGTCACGGTGGCGTTGCTGGTGGAGCACCTGCGGTTGTTGTCCGAGTCCGATTTCGACGCGTACCTGCGGCAGGCCGTGTTCTCCAATGACGGCGAGCTGTGGCCCGCGGACGAGGTGGGTCCGGGCGCGACGAAGGAGGCGGGGCGGGTGTGCCTCGTGGGGGCTCGGGGCGTGGGCATGGAGCTGCGGCCCGACTCCGCCCAGGCCGAGGCCACGCACCGCATCGTGAGCCGGTGGGTGGCCTGAGCCGCCACGAGGAGCGTCCGGGGTAGGCTTCGGGTCATGTCCCCGAGCCCCTGGCCCTCCGGTCTGTTGCTCCTCCTGCTCGGCGCGTCCGTCTCCGCGGCACCCGCGCTCCACGTCGAGCGGCTCGAGAACGGCCTGGAGGTCGTCGTGGTGGAGCGCCACGACGTGCCGCTGGTGACGGTGGAGCTGGCGGTCCGCGCGGGCGCGCAGGTGGAAGGCCCGGAGGACAATGGCCTGTCGCATCTGTGCGAGCACCTGCTCGCGCTGCCTGATTCGAGCCGGGAGCTGCCGTGGCCTCCCGGCGTCCGTTACAAGGCGTTCACCTCGGTGGAGGTGGTGGACCTGCACTTCACCGCGACGCCGGAGCTGCTGGAGGGCGGCCTGACGGTCCTGCGCGAGCGCCTGCGCTCCCCGGGTCTCTCTCCCGAGGACGTGAAGCGCGAGTCCGCGGCGGTGTTGAAGGAGATGGAGCTGGTGGCGTCCCGGCCCGACGACGCGCTCTTCCGCGCGAAGCTCCGGCGCCTGTGGTGGAAGTACTCCTCTTATAAGGATCAGCTCGGCACCCGGCGGGCGGTGTCGGAGGCCACGCCCGAACGGCTCCAGCGTCTGCTGGACCGCTACTTCGTTCCCAACAACAGCCTGCTGGTGATCTCGGGGGACGTGGGAACGGGAGACGCGCTCGCCCTGGTGCGGCGCGTGCTCGGTGGCTGGAAGCGCCAGCCGGAGCCCTTCGAGGCCTTCCCCCGGGTGGTGCACCCTCCGCTGCCGGGGCGTGAGGTGGTGCTCGTCCGGCGGCCGGTGGTGAAGGTGTCGGGCGGGTTCGACTGGCACGGGCCCTCGGCGGTGGGCGCGGGCGCGGAGCTGGCGTCGGCGGCGCGGTTGCTCGGAGCGCTCACCTCGGCCGGGTCGTCTCCCTTCCAGCAGGCGGTGGTGGGCTCGGGAGCGTGTGTCTCCGCGCGCTTCGAGTGGTACCCCCAGCGCAACGTGGGTCCGCTCGAGCTCTCCTTCGAGGCCGCGCCCGAGCGCGTGGATGACTGCGTCCGGGCGGTGCTCGCCGAGCTGGGGCGATGGAAGACCCAGGGCTTCTCGGAGGAGGCGCTGCGCGAGGGCGCCCGTCAACTGGCCATCGAACAGGCCTACACGCGCGAGCGGCCCTCGAGCTTCGCCCGGGACATCTCCTTGGGGTGGTCCGTGGCGGATGTCCCCACGTACCTGTCCGCCCTGGAGGATGCGCGCCGGGTGCGGCCGGAGGACATGGCGCGCCTGTTGGACACGTACGTGCTTGGCCAGCCCCATGTGTTCAGCGTGATGGTGCCGGAGGCGGAGGCATGGCGGCGGCTCGACGAGGCTCACTTCACCCGGTTGTTGGACGAGGCGGTGACGCGATGAAGCGCTGGTTGGGCGGAGTGGTGGTGGGTCTGCTCACCGCGTGCGCGACGCCCGGGACGCCTCGACCGACCTCGGAGAGCGCGCCAGTGCTCGTCACGAGCGGGAACGTCACCGAGGCGGAGGTGGACGGAGTGAAGGTGCTCATCAAGCGCGTTCCCGGCGCGGAGCTGGTGGCCCTGCGGTTGGACATTCAGGGAGGGGCGCTCAACTGGGAGCGTGAGAACGCGGGCATCGAGGCCCTGGCCTGGGCGACGGCCGTGTCTTCTCCGGACGTTCAACGGCGACTGGACGCATCGGGTGCCCGCCTCTCCTCCGAGACCGGAGACGATGCCTCCGCGCTGCTCGCCAAGTGCCCGCGCGAGGCCTGGGAGGACACGTTCTCGCTGCTGCGAGACGTCTTCCTGCACCCCACGCTGTCACCCGAGGACGTGGAGCGGCAGCGCACCCGGCAACTCGCCGCGCTGTCGGATGCGCGCGAGAACCCACGGGCCCATGCCCTGGAACTCGTGCGCCAATCCCTCTTCGAGCGGCAGCCGGCGGAGCTTCCGCCCCTGGGCACGGAGGAGACGGTGCGAGGGCTCACGCGTAACGCGCTGGAGGCCCACCTGGCGAAGCTGCGCGAGCACCACCGGCTGCTCCTGGTGGTGGTGGGGGACGTGGCGCCCGAGGACGTCCTGCGAGAGGCGCATGGCTTTTTCGCGCGAGTCGAGCCCGGAATGCCTCTTGGCGCCGCACCCCCGGCGCCGCGCTTCGAGCGGCCCGCGGTGCGGCTGGAGGCGCGGCGGTTGCCGACCGACCAGCTCTTGAGTGGCTTCCTCCTGCCGGGATGGGACGCTCCGGACTTCGCCGCGGCGCTGGTGGCGGTGACGGTGCTCGACGAGCGGATCTTCGACGAGCTGCACATGAAGCGGCACCTCGCGTACTCGGCGAAGGCGCTGTTCGATGTGACACAGGCACGTCCCTGGGGCCACTTCGCCGTGCCGACGCGGGAGCCAGGCGCGGTGATGGCCGTGCTGGTGACGGAGGCGCGGCGGTTGCGCGAGGAGGCGCTGTCACCCGAGTCCTTGCGCGATTCCATCGCCCGGTTCAACACGCTCTTCCTGATGGCGAACGAGTCGTTGGACAGTCAGGCGGCGATGTTGTCGCGCGCCCAGCGGTACGCGGGAGACTGGCGAAGGGCGAGGGACCTGCCGGTGCGCCTGCGGGAAGTGACGCCGGAGCAGGTGCGTGCCTTCGCGAATGAATACCTGCGCAACCTGCGCACCGTGCTGCTGGGGGACACCGCGAAGGTGGAGCCCTCCGTCCTTGAAGCGCTCTGACGATTGCCTCGTGGTTTCTGTTTCGTAGCTGCATGCCTGGGTGGATTGAGGTGTCATTTGGGCGAACGGACCAGAAAAGTCGTCCTGGACAGGGTGACGGCTGACGTGGTGTACCCCTGGGGATGACCGAGGTTGACACCCGAGACGCCCACACTGCCCAGATTCACGTTGAGTTGAGCGGCAGGTGGGCAACCATTTCCAGGTTCAATACTGGCAGTGCCGAGGCTTGAGACATGGCGAAACGATTTTTCGGCATGCGGATCGACGTGTATGTGCCGGGACGTTGGTATCTGGATGATCCCCAAGATCTCTCCGGCCAGGAGGTGGATGACATTTGGGCGTTCGTTCAGGGCAGACCCGTGGAACTCCGCGAAAGATTGCGGATCCCCATCTTCCAGCCCGGCAAGCCGTTGGATATCGAATTCGCGGGAGCGGGACAGGCACCCATTGTCAGCGAGCGGGTCGCCGCCGTGTTCCGCGAGTTGGCCCCTCAGGATGTTCAACTCTTCCCGGTTGAGGTCGAGGGACGAACCGAACCCTACTTCCTGCTGAACGTGGCGCGAGAAGTCCGGTGTATCGACGATGCGGCGTGTGACGAGGCTCGCCTCTGGACACCCGAGGATGGTCGGCCAGAACTCGTCGGGGAGTACCACGTCGTTTCGGGTCTTCGCATCGACGTGTCGAAGGTTGGAGACGCCCGCGTGTTCCGGCTCTGGGGCTGGCATCCGCCGATCATCGTGAACGAGGAGATCAAGGACGCGCTGGAGCGTGTGGGCCACGTGGGAGCTTTGTTCACGGCTGTCACGGGCCCCAAGGAGGACGCTCGAGACGCCGACTCACGGCAACCACCGCATGGGAATCCAGAACTGCTGCGGCGGGTGGGCGAGGCGCGGGAAGCCGCCTTCCGTGCGATGGGCGAGTTGGAGGAGGAGTCCATCATCCCAATCATTCCAGAGGGAGAAACCTGGCCGAGTGGTCGACAGGCATGGCGAATCATCCATCGCCCCGGAGGGCGAACCGTGTGCGTCACCGATGGGCTGTCGGACCCCTTTCTGGATCAGAAGGAGCCATCGCTGGGTTACGGCATCGAACTGGCCATCGAGACGGATGAGCCCGTGGGAGATGATGGAGGATGGCTGCTCCAGTTGTTGCGCCGGGTGAGTGGCGAAGTGGCCGAGCACGAGCGGCTGCGTGTGGCCCTGGGCAAGGGCGTCATCTCGATGGAAGTCCCAGGCGAAGGCATGCCCGAGTCGCTGGTGACGAAAGAGGGACGGGTAGGAGCGCTGGTGGGGATGGGCGCGAGTGGGTTCCCCGGGTCCTTTTCCACTCCAGCCGGTGCGGTGCGCCTGCTCATCGTCAAGGCGCTGTCGCCCCAGGAACTCGCGTTCCTGCTGGAGCACGGACGCAAGGAACTGCTCCAGCGCTTTGCGCGGGGTGACGACAACCACCTCTCGCGCGTTGGTAGGAAACCGATGGTTTGAGAGACGCCGCACGCGTACTGGCGGGGATGGGCCAAACAGGCAACTCAGCGGAACGCGTCGACGACATCCACGGAGGCAATAGGGAACTCGAGGATGGCTGTCCCGGGCTTCGACTCGGGACGCTTCCTGAGATTGTTTTCGCTCAGGCGGACGACAGCGCAGATGGGGAACTTCTCACTGGCTGGCGGCTGGGCCTCATAGTACCGGATGACGACTTGGGGTCCTCCCGTCCAGACTTGTCCGTACAAGCGGGTCGTGGTTTCGAGTGTTCCGAACTCTTCCTTCAAAAGGCTCTCGATGGGTCCATCGTAGAGCGTGATGGGCGTCGACTTGATTTGATTGGCGTCGAGTTCAATCCAGGCGGAATCCCCGATCCGCAACTGGAGTGCGCGCATGATCTTTTTCGCGTCTTCTGGACACGCTTGGGGACCGGGTGTTCCGTCTGCCCGGAGCGTCACACCGCCGCTCGTGGTCGCGCAGCCGAAGGACGGACAAAGGAGGAGGATGAAACCGAGCCAACGCGTTCGGGGGGTGAACATGCCCAGCAGTCCTACTTCCGAATCAGCCGGTGATCCATCATGACAAGCACCTGCTGCAACCCATCTTCACGAAATATCTCCAGCGCCAGATCGACGATGCCCTCTTTCAACGAGAAGGCACTCTGATCAGCCACGACCGCGATTCTCCCCGATTGCCCGTTGACGATTTCGGCCCGATCCATGCGAATCGCGAAGGGTCGAGCGGTGCGCGAGGAGAGATCGGCTGTCAGCCGGGCCTCGCTGAATCTCCATGGCTCGTCGTTGGACGTGTTGGTGAGTTGCACCACGACCGCCGCTTTCCCGGGCCCGGAGAAGAGATCGACGGTGATGTCCATGCCCTCGTTCTTCAGGAGGACCCTTCGCTCCTTGCGAAAGGGCGTTTTCCCCACTTGCCCATGGGCGAGGAGCGTGGCGAACGCGTGGTCGAGCGAGTTCTCCTCCTTCTTCAACCGCGCGTTCTCGTCTTCGAGCGCGCGCTCCCTCCTCAGTGAGTCATACAGAGAGGAGCGCATGGCGTTGTAACTGCCTGGGTTCTTGAAGACGTTGACCTGCTGGTCGGTCCGTCCCCACTCTTCTCGCCGAGGAGGCCTCACGAGGAACGAGAATTCGGTTCCATCCTCGAGAGTCACGAGCAGGGGAAGTCTTTCGTCCGGAGCAAGGTCGCGAAGCGGATCCAGCACGACTTTCTTGCCGCCCACGAGCAGGGGCTCGAACCGTCCCTCCCCTCCGAGGAGTCTCGTCTTGAGCGGGTCGCAGTCCTGCTCGAATCGAAGGACGGTGGTCATCTGACCAGACACATAGATGTCGTCGGATGTGCTGCTGGGGTGCTCCGACACCAGAAGCGTCCTGACCCCTTTTTGTTCGTAGGGCTCCCGGGCCATGGCCATGGACGCCAGGAGGACCATCAAGGGAACTGACCGGAGCGGTAGGGATTTGCGCATGGCCGGACCCACTTAACAAGGCGGGTCGGGTGCGTCCAGGCCGCTGACCGCCGTGCGGTGTTCCTCGGAGGGTCAGAACTGGAAGTACACGTAGGGGCGCGTCTCCACGGATGCGAGGTGGCGCACGCCCAGTCCCACCGCCACGAGCACCACGGCGCGCACCGGCACTGGCATGCGCACGAAGAGGGTGCCCGCCTGGTGGAACCAGCGCAGCGGCGTCACGTGGCTCACCGCCGCCACCGCGAGCATCACCCACACGAGCGTGCTCACGTTGGCCAGCCCCGTGCTGCCCTCCAACAGCCGCTCGTACATCTCCCCGGCGTGCGCGAGCGTGGGCGAGCGGAACACCACCCGCGTGAGCACCACCACCAGGAACGTGGCCAGCATGCCGAAGCCCGCGCGCACCAGGGCCACCGGGCCGTGCTTGGGCGGCTTTCCCGTGAGCCACCACCACACGCGGATGCCACACTCCATGGCGCCGTGCGCGAGCCCCCAGATGGCGAAGCGCCAGTCCGCGCCGTGCCACAGGCCGCCCAGCCCCATCACCACCATCAGGTTGAAGAGCGCCCGGGGCTTGGACACCCGGTTGCCGCCCATGGGCCGGTACAGGTAGTCGCGCAGCCACGTGGACAGGCTGATGTGCCAGCGGCTCCAGAACTCGAAGAGGTTCGTCGCCAGGTACGGCCGGTTGAAGTTCTCCTCGAACTTGAAGCCGAAGAGCGCCGCGGTGCCAATGGCGATGTCCGAGTACGCCGAGAAGTCGAAGTACAGCTCGAAGCTGTAGGCCACCGCCGCCACGAAGCACTCGGCGGAGGTGTAGGCCTCGGGAGTGGCGAACACCGGGTCCACGAGCCCGCTGCCCAGCACGTCCGCGATGACGAGCTTCTTGGCCAGGCCCACGGCGATCCGGTACAGGCCCTGGCCTCCCTGCTCGGCCGTGAGCGAGGGCACGTCGTCGAAGCGCTCGATGAGGTGCGAGGCGCGCACGATGGGGCCCGCCACCAGGTGCGGGAAGAAGAGCAGGTAGAGCAGGTGCTCGAAGTACGTGTGCTCCTTGGAGATCTCCCGCCGGTAGTTGTCGATGACGTAGCTGAGGGCCTGGAAGGTGAAGAAGGACAGGCCCACGGGCAGCAGCAGGCCGAAGGGCTCGGCGCGCACGGGGATGCCCAGGGGCTCGAGCAGCACCCGGGCCGACTCACGGAACAGGTCCGCGTACTTGAAGGTGCACAGCACCCCGAGCGTGCTGACGATGGAGAACGTGAGCAGCGCGCGGCGCACGCCGTCGGAGCGGGAGCGCCACATGCCCTTGACGCACAGGTGGTTGATGCCCGTGGCCGCGGCGAAGAGCAAGAGCGGCAGCGGCGTCCACATCGAATAGAAGATGAGGCTCGCCACCATCAACACGCCCAGCCGCGCCCACTTGTGCCGGCTCACCGACCAGTAGAGGACGAAGGTGGCGGTGAGGAAGAACAGGAACTGGAGGCTGTGGAAGTACACGTCAGCGTCCTTCCGAGGCGAGGGCGGGGGGCTGGGCCTTGAAGGACTCGTAGGCCGCGAGCACGTCCGTGAGCAGCAGGCCCGCGAGCTGTTGGTAGCCCTCGGGCGTCAGGTGGGTGCCGTCCGCGTGACCCTTGCCGTCCTTCTGCCAGCGCAGCATGCCGCGCTCTCCTCCCATGGCGGCCCGGGCGGACCAGTACGCGCAGCCCTGGTCTCGCGCGACCTCGGGGAGCACCGTCACCACGGCGGCGAGTCCCGGTGTTTCCTCCCACGTTCCATTCGCGCGCTGCTGCCGGTCCGTGGTGCCGAGCACGAGGCATTCGGCGCCGCCCGCGTCCTGCTTGAGCCGGGAGATGAGGGCGCCGTAGTCCGCGCGCAGCGTGGGGCCGTCCAGGGCCGTGAGGCCGCTCTCGTTGGTGCCGTACCAGAAGACGAGCAGCTGGGGCTTGCGCGAGGACAACTGCGCGGCGAGCGCCTGGGGCTCCATGCCGGCCACGGTGGAGGCGGTGGCGCCCGGCAGCCCCACGGCGTCATAGGTGACGCCCGGCTGCTCCAGGTCCATCGCCGCGCCGAGCAGGGTGACGGGTCCGCCGCCCGCGTTGCTCACGGACAGCAGGTGGGCGGGGCCGGAGACGGGGAAGGAGCGGATGCGCACCGTGGGGGTGGTGAAGGGCTCGGGTGGGGGCGGCTCGGGAGGAAGGGTCGCGCCGTCCACCTTCACGTCCATGTGGCCCGCTCCGGGCCCGTCCAACCAGTAGAGGGACAGCCGCGCGGCGGGCGTGACGGCGGAGGGGCAGCCCTCGCAGAAGCGGATGCTCCACTCGGCGCCGGGGGCACCCACCGCGCGCACGCCGCTCAGGCCCCAGGCCTGTCCGGGCGTGGCCTCTTGCAGTGCGTCCTCCACCGTCCACTCCCCCGTCAGCTCCCGCGAGACCCCCGAGGGTGTAAGCCGCTCGGAGGCCCGGCCCGCGGCGATGAAGCCCCGGCCCGCGTCGCCAAAGCGCTTCGTCAGCGCGCCGCGCAGGGCATCGGTGAAGTAATGCGAGGCCGTGTGCGAGGCGCCCATCTGGAGGATGCCCAGGCGCGAGCCCTCGCCCTTCTCCAGCGCGAGCAGGTGCGTGAAGGTAGCACTCAGGGCCTTGTCGGCGTTCTGGAGGCCCGCGGGGTCCACGAGCGCCACGCGGGGCGGCGTGTTCGCGGCCCAGGCGCGCTGGAGCGCCAGGTCGAAGAGGTGCCCGAGCAGGTTGGAGCCCTTGGCGCGCGGGTGGATGAGGTCCGCGTTGAGCATGCCGGCGGACAGCCACGGGATGGAGGAGCCCTCGTCGCCCATGGCGCTGAGCGCGTCCCAGTAGGCGCAGCCGCCTTCCCGGGCCACCTCGTGGAAGATGTCCGCCACGGCGCGCGAGCCCCGGCGCGGCACCAGCTCTCCGCCGAGCGTGCGCACCGCCGCGTCGATGGGGGACCAGACGAGGCACGCGGCATCCGGTACGGACTCGCGCACCCGCTTGACGAGCTGCTGGGCTTCCTCGCGGATCTCCTCGGGCTTCGTCCAGTCACGCGAGAGGCGGAAGGCCTCGTTGCCGCCGAACATGAGCACCACGAGCGCGGGCTTGCGCTGGCGCATCTGGGCGCGGAAGTAGGGCGGATGCGCGCGCAGGAAGACGCCCGCGTAGGCGCCCGGCAGGCCGAGGGTGTCGTACACCACGCCGGGCTGCCCGTTCTCCAACGACACGCCGTGCAGCTCCACCTTGCCGCGCGTCTTGAGCGTCAACGTCCGGGTGCCCTCGGGCAGCTTCACCCGGGCGGAGGCGACCTCGGCGGGCGTCCAGCGCGTCTGCACGCGCTGCAGCGGCTTGCCGTCCACGAGCACCTGCAAGGAGCCGCCCCCGGGTTGGGCGAGGAAGAAGATCTCCGCGCCATGTGCGTCCTCCACGGCGAAGCGCACGTCCTGGGAGCTGTTGACGCCCGCGGCGAAGGCGACGCCGGTGAAGGGCAGCCGGTCCCTCGGTGGGGCGCGATCGATGACGCGGGTGAATTCCCAACCCGGAGAGGCCACGCCCGCGCGTACGCCGCGGCCGGAGCGGGTGGGGCGGTCGATGTAGAGGAAGCCCTTGCCGCCCGAGCCATGACGCTCCTGCAACCGCGCGCGCACCACGTCGGTGATGTGGTCCGAGGCGATGAGCGAGTCGCCCAGGTGCTCCACGCGCACGGGGGCGGTGCGGCGGCCCTCGCGCAGGGCCCGCAGCGCGTCGAAGAAGGGCGCGAGACCGTGCTCCTCGCACCCCGAGGGCCCCATGCGCCGGCAGCCCAGGTCCAGGTCCACGTGCCGCGCGCCCATCTTCTCGCGCAGCGCCTCCATGCGCAGCGCCGAGGCCCGCGTCGCGGGGCCCAGGTCGGCCAGTCCCAGCGTGTCGGTGGTGGCCACGGCGGTGGGCGGGATGGCCGAGGGGGCTCCCGCGTCGGGCTCCTGGACCTCGGCCAGCGGCTCCTCGGGCTCCTCCTCGGGAAGGTCGGGCACCTCGGGCGAGTGCGTCTCGGCATCGGGCTCCACGCCCACGGCCTTGCGGCTGGCACTGGAGGTGGTGACGAGCGCCAACAGTCGCGGTCCCACGGGTCCCCGAGCGAGGCTGGGGATGGGACGCAACGCCTCGGGCACGGGGGCGAGCGACAGCCCTACCGCGAGCGCGAGCGTCAGGGCGAGCGTCAACCCGACCGATGTATGCTTGGACTCCAACGCGGTCGGCATGAGACTGGCTTTTCAGGACCGGGTCAAAACTCCGGCTCAAGGTCGTGGAGCGGCCAGGGGGACGAGCCCCTGGCGGGCGGCGTGCGAGACGCTATGGTGCGCCGCCCATGGCACTTCATCCCGTCATCATGGCCGGTGGTTCCGGCACCCGCTTCTGGCCCCTGTCGCGCAAGGCGCGGCCCAAGCAGTTCCTCCCCCTGGCCTCCAAGAGCCCGCTGCTCACCGACACGGTGTCGCGCCTCAAGGGGCTGGCCTCGGTGAAGGACACCCTCATCGTCTGCGGCCCCGTCCACGCGAAGCAGGCGGCCCGGCTGGTCAAGGGGCTGCCCAAGGCGAACCTCCTCGTGGAGCCCGTGGCGCGTAACACCGCGCCGGCCATCGCGCTCGCGGCGCTGGCGGTGGCGGCGAAGGACCCGGAGGGCATCCTGGTGGTGCTGCCCTCGGACCACCACGTGGCGGACGCGAAGGGCTTCCGCCAGACGCTCACCGAGGCGGCGCGGGTGGCGGCTTCGGGCCACCTCGTCACGCTGGGCATCAAGCCCCACCGCCCGGAGACGGGCTATGGCTACATCCAGGTGGGCGGGCCCCTCACGGACGGTGGCCGTCAGGTGAAGGCCTTCCGCGAGAAGCCGGACCCGGAGACGGCCCGGCGCTACGTGGAGTCGGGCGAGTACCTGTGGAACGCGGGCATCTTCATCTTCCGCGCGGACGTCATCCTGGCGGCCTTCGCCGAGCACATGCCGGAGATGACCAAGGGCCTCGAGGCGCTGCGCAAGGCGGTGGGCAAGCGCACCTGGGCGGGCGTGCTCAAGCGCGTCTTTCCGAAGCTGCCCTCGGTCTCCATCGACTATGGCGTCATGGAGAAGGCCCGCAACCTGGCGGTGCTGCCGGGGGACTTCGGCTGGTCCGACGTGGGCTCCTTCGCCGCCATTCCCGAGGTACGGCCCGCGGACGCGCACGGCAATGTCGTCTCCGGGCCCGAGGCGGTGCTGGTGGACTGCAAGGGCTGCGTGGTGATGGGGGACAAGCGGCCGCTCGCGCTGGTGGGGCTCACGGACATGGTGGTGGTGGACTCGGGCGACGCGGTGCTCGTGGTGCCCAAGGACAAGAGCCAGGACGTGCGCAAGGTGGTGGAAGCGCTCAAGGCGCGCAAGCGCGACAAGTTCCTGTAGCCTTCCGTGCAATTCCGGCGCACCCCGCGAGACGAGGTGGCCTTCGTTTTTTCAGGGCCGGGTTTGTAGAAATGACGGGACGGTTTCACCCCACGTCCCGTCCGCCCATGCGGTGGCTCCACTTGCCGTATCGACTTCCCCCCAGTGCAAGGGGCGCACGAAGGTTGCAACGTTCCTCCGCCACGCCTCCGTTCAGGCAGGCGTGGCCCGGGGGCGGCGATGGGTTGTGAACACTGTTTCATCGAGCATGAAGCGGGCGCCGGATGCGTCCGGGACGACTTCGCGAGCGACGGCGAGGCACTGTCGGGCATGGGGTATGGCCCCCTGGTGCTCGTGCGCGAGCTGGGCGCCGGGGCGTTGGCGCGCGTGTACCTCGCCGAGCACCGCTCGACGGGCGCCCACTTCGCGGTGAAGGTGCTGCACCCGCACCTGGCGCGCACGCCCGCGGTGCTCCAGCGCTTCTACGCCGAGGGGCGCTCGCTGCAGCAGCACCTCGTCCACCCGAACGTGGCGCGGGTGCTCGACGTGCGTCAGGCCCCGAGCGGCCACCACTGCATGCTCATGGAGTACGTGGAGGGCACCGCCCTGTCGCACCTGCCGCTGCCGCTGCCGCCCGCGGAGGGGGTGTCCCTGATGCTGCAGGTGCTCGAGGGCCTGGAGGCCGCTCACGCCCACGGCCTCATCCACCGGGACTTGAAGCCGGAGAACCTCGTGCTCACCCCGGAGCGCAAGGGCACGCGGCGGGTGAAGATCCTCGACTTCGGCATGGCGAGCACGCTCGCGGCGGGCCTCACGGAGCAGGAACTGGCCGCGGGCATGGTGGTGGGCAGCCCGGCCTACCTCGCGCCCGAGCTGTGGGTGCGCGCCGAGCCGGATGGCCGCGCCGACCTGTACTCGCTCGCGGTGCTGGGCTACCGGCTCTTGACGGGACGGCTGCCCTTTGGAGGGGGCGGACGCATGGGCGAGATGCTGCTCGTGCACGAGCCCACCCCTCCGCTCGCGCCGCACCTGTTGGAGGAGAACGTGCCTCCCGCGCTCTCCACGGTGCTGATGCAGGCCCTGTCGATGCGCCCGGACGATCGCTTCTCCAGCGCTCGCGCCTTCGGGGCGGCGTTGCGCGAGGCGCTGCGGCGGCCGGCGTTCGGGTGCATGGCGCCCATGGCCTTCCAGGTGCGGGTGGCGGACGCGCTGGGCCGGGGCCTGATGCCGGTGTTCGTGAATGACCTGAGCGAGGAGGGGCTGCGCATCGCGTGGGACGGCGCCCTGCCGCGGCTGGGGGCGCGCCTGGATGTGGAGCTGTCGCTCAATGGCTGGGTGCTCGCGTGCTCCGGGGACGTGGTGCGGCTGCTGCCCACCGAGGAGGCGCGCACCTGGGGAGGCCGTCAGGGCTTCATCCTCCACTTCTCCGAGCCGTCGGAGGACGTGCGCCGGCTCATCGCCCAGGCGCTCGCGCCCGCTCCGGTGGAGGCCGCGCCGGACGCGGAGCTCGCGCAACTGCTCGCGCGCGCCACGGCGTGCAGTCAGGATCCCTACTCGCTGCTGGCCATTCATCCGCACTCGGACTTCGCGGAGGTCTCGCGGCGCGTGACCCTGGCCGAGCGGCGGCTGGAGCCCTTCCGGCAGCGGCTCCTTCCGGACGATCAACGCCGGGGGCTCGAGGCCCTGAGGAACAAGCTGGAGATGGCCCGGCGCACCTTGGGTGAGCCCGTGGCGCGAGCGCGCTTCGATGCGTCCCGGGGGAATTTCCGGGGGGTGGCGCATTGCCTGTCCGCGGGGATTTCGCCCACGTCGGTCAACCGCCTGCGCCAGGCCTTCCTCGCGGCGAGGCCCCAGGCGGAGGGGCGCGCGCGCGTGCTCTTCGACAAGGGCGTCTTCCTGGAGGCGCGCGACGTGCTCGACGGCGCGCTGGAGCGCTACACGGAGGCGCTGCGGATGGATCCGCTCAACGTCTCGTTGCATCGCTACTACCACTCGCTGGCCCGGCGCATCCGGGAGTCCCGGAGCGAGACTCCGCGCGGGGAGTTCGAAGCTGCGGTTTCGTTGTGAGGACGTAGCACCTCCTGGACAGGTGCGCGCGTCGGCTCTAGACGCGCTCCATGGTTCCAGGCTGATGATCGAGCACTATCCTCGTGTCCGCATTTGTAAAAAGAAGAAGGAGGGCTGGCCTTGAAGCTGGCCCGAGAACTTCCCTATGCCTCTGGTCACGCGGGCCTCTGTTTCAATTATCCCGATTGTGTCTTGGGCTATACCCACGCCATTCGTGCGCATGCCCTGCGCTACCCGGGCCTGGACATTCCTGGATTGGGTTTTGACTCCGCCACCGTGGGTACCCGGGTCAAGGGCGTGCACTGGTTGAACTTCCTGGGTCCGGCTGTCCTGGAGCCCCTGGGGGGCCCGGCGGGTCTGCGCGCCCGGCTGCACACGCCCGGCACGACCGTGGAGGAACTGGAGGGCGGACGTGCCGTGGTGACGCTGGGCGCCTGGCCCGAGGCGGGAGACCTGGAGCAGGGCCGCGACCTGCCCGCCTGGCGGGAACTGGCCCGCGTGCTGGAGCCCTGGCTGTACCTGGGTCGCAGCGAGTGGGACGGCTTCAGCGAAGAGGACATGCGGCGCTGGGAGCGCCGCTTCCTGGATTAGACCCGGGCCTCGACACTCCACGGGGCCATGTCCGCCATCAGGGAACGCAGCCGCCGCACCTCGATGGGTTTGTCCAGACAGGGCAGGCCCGTGCTGGCCAGGAAGGCGCGGGAGCGCTCGGTGAAGGCTCCTCCCGTCATGAAGATGACCCGTTGAGCCTGCTCGGGCGAGAGCCACCGCAGCCTCTCGTAGAACTGGAGCCCGTCCATCTCCGGCATCAGCAGGTCGCACAGGATGACGTCGAAGCGCTGGCCCGCTGCCACCCGCTCGAGTGCCTTGGCGCCATGCACGTGCACGTGCACGTCGCACGGTGCCCCGAGCACTCGCTGGAGGGCCCGGCCCACCAGGGCCTCGTCATCCAACACGAGCACGCTGCGCTCGGGAGCGTGGAGGGACCCCCCGCTCTCGGCCCGGGACTCCCGCGCGTCGGCGCTCGGCAGCACGAGGTAGAACACCGTCCCCTGCTCGGATGCGCTCTCCATGCCGAAGCGGGCTCCCAGCTCCTGCGCGAGCCGGCGGCAGATGGCCAATCCCAGGCCCGTGCCCACGCCCACCGGCTTGGTGGTGAAGAAGGGCTCGAAGATGCGCTCGCGCAGCTCCGGCGGGATGCCCCGGCCCGTGTCGTGGATTTCCACGCGCACGTGGCCCGGCCCTTCCGGGCGCGTCACCAGCCGGATCTCCCGCCGCGGGTTTCCGCTCTCGGCGACGGCGTCCGCGGCGTTGATGATCAGGTTGAGGAAGATCTGCCCGAGCGGTCCCTCGCTGCCGAGCACCCGCGCGTCCGTGGCGTAGTCCTTGGTGACCTGGGCACGGTGGGACACGTGGTTCTTCGCCATGCGCAAGGACGAGTCGAGCACCCGGTGCACGTCCAGCGCGCCGCGCTCCTTGTCCTCGGGACGGGAGAAGACCTTGATGTCGCGGACGATCTCCCGGATGCGCTCGGCGCACAGGCGCGAGTCGCGCAGGGCCTGCTCCTGTTCGGACCCTGGCGCCCGAACCGTCTCCGTCTCCAGCAGGAAGTCCAGGTTGGCCAGGAGCGAGGCGAGGGGGTTGTTGATTTCGTGCGCCACGCTCGCCGACAGCAGTCCCAGCGACGCGAGCCGGTCGGACAGCAGCAACTGCTCCTGCATCCCGCGGCGCTCGGCCCGGAGCTTCGCCTCGCGCAGCTCGCGGGTCATGGCGGGGCCCAGCCGTCCCAGCCGGTCCTTGAGCAGGAAGTCGTGGACGCCGGCCTTCATGGCCGCCACGGCGGTGTCCTCGCCCATCTGTCCGGAGACGATGAGGAAGGGCACGTCGAGTCCCCGCTGGCGCACCAGATGGAAGGCGGCCAGGGCATCGAAGCGGGGCAGGGCGTAGTCGGAGATGACGGCGTCCCATTCGCCCGAGTCGAGCGCCCGGGTGAGCTCCTCGGCTGTCTCGACTCGAGTGGGGGTGATGTCATGGCCGCCGCGCCGCAGCTCGCGCTGCACCAGCAGGGCGTCGTCCTCGGAATCCTCGACCAATAACAGTCTGAGCGCGGGTGGCATCAGGTGCTCCTGGAGGGAGGAAGCTCGTTGAGTACCAGCCAATACATGCCCAGTTGTCGGACGGCCTCGAAGAACGCGGTGACGTCCACGGGTTTGTGTACGAAACTATTCACTCCGAGCTGGTAGCTCTCCACCAAGTCGCGCTCCTCCTTCGACGAGGTGAGGACGACCACGGGCAGGGTCCGCGTGCGCTCGTGGGCGCGCAGGCGCCGCAGCACCTCCAGGCCGTCCAGGCGCGGCAGGTGGAGATCCAGCAGGACGACCTGCGGCCGGATGTCCGGATCCCGGTCCGCGTGACGGCCTTGCACGAAGAGGTAGTCGAGCGCCTCGGCCCCGTCGCGCACGACGATGACGGGGTTGTGGAAGTTGCTTCTGCGCAGGGCCCGGAGGGTCAGCAGCTCGTCGTCGGGGTTGTCCTCGACGAGGAGGATGACACGTTGGCTCACGTCGACCATGGGGGGGGCTTCTCCGTTGTGCTTCTCAGCGCGCGCGGGGGGGCGCGCCGGTGGGGGGCTCGTGCAGCGTGAAATAGAAGGTGGCGCCTTGGTCCACGGTGCCCTCACCCCAGACACGCCCCCCATGGCGCCGGATGATGCGTTGAACCGTGGCCAGTCCCACCCCGTTGCCCTCGAACTCCTGCTGCGTGTGCAGGCGTTGGAAGACACCGAAGAGCTTGGCCTGGTACTCCATGTCGAAGCCGGCGCCGTTGTCCCGGACGAAGTAGACGCGCCCGGCGCCCGTCTCGGGCAGCACGCCGAAGTGGATCTCCGCCTGGGCGCGCTCGCGGGTGAACTTCCAGGCGTTGCCCAGCAGGTTCTCCAGCACCGAGCGCAACAGCCGCGTGTCTCCGCGATCCACCAGCCCCTCCTGAAGGTGGAAGCTCACGGCGCGCTCGGGCTGCCAGCGCCGCAGTTGCTCGGCGCACAGGCGCGCGAGGGCGGACATGTTGACGTCCGTTTCCTGGAACTCGGAGCGGTTGACGCGCGAGAGCGACAGGATGCCGTCGATGAGGTCGGACATGCGCTGCGAGGAAGCGCGGATGCGCTGCAGGTAGTCCAGGCCCACGGAGTCGAGCTGGCCCGCGCAGTCCTCGCCCAGCGCGAGCGAGAAGCTGGAGATGCTGCGCAGGGGCGCGCGCAGGTCATGCGCCACCGAGTAGGCGAAGGCCTCCAGCTCGCGGTTGGAGAACTCGAGCTGGGCGGTGCGCTCGGCGATGCGGTGCTCCAGTTCCGCGTTGAGCTGATGCACCCGTTGTTCGGCCTCGCGGCGCAGGGTGATGTCGGTGATGGTGCCCAGCGCGCCCGCGTAGTGGCCCTCCTCGTCGTACAAGGGGTTGGAGGAGATGATCGTCCAGATGTGCCGCCCGCTCTTGTGCCGCAGCTTGAGCTCGTGCACGTCGCCGATGCCCTGGCGGCGCTGCGCGAGGTTGCGCTTCACCTGCTCGCGACCGTCCTCGGCGATGAAGGTGAGGACGTCGCGCCCCAGCATCTCCTCTTCCGTGTAGCCGAGCAGACAGGCCAGGTAGCGGTTGGCGTAGGTGGTGTGGCCCCCGGGGTCGATCGTCCAGATGCCTTCCTGGGCGGCTTCCACGATGAGGCGGAAGCGCTGCTCGGCGCGGCGCTGCTCGGCCTCGGCCTGCCGCTCCCGGTTGGTGTCGCGCAGGAAGACCATGGCGCCCAGCAGCGTGCCGTCCCGGTCGCGCACGGGCCGGGCACTCACATGCAGGTGCTGGCCGTGGGGGTGTTGGTCCGACTGGATGAACATGTCGGCGGAGGGGTCTTCCTCGCCCCGGAGTGCCCGGGCCAGGGGAAGCCGCTCCACGGGAATGGGCGCATGGGTGTGCGGATCCGTGGCGACGAAGAACCGTTGCCAGCTCGCCTGCTCCATTCGGGGCAGTCCCAGTGCCTCGAAGGACCGGGCCGAGGGGCTGAAGTAGAGCAGGTTGCCCGCCGCGTCCGAGATGATGACTCCCTCGGAGAGGTTGTCGACGATGGCCCGGAGGAGCGGCTGGTTGGCCGCCTGGAAGAGGCCCTCGGCGAGCGCGTGGGAGAGGACGGTCGGGTGCTGGGGAGCGCTCATGGCGCGCACAGCAATGCCGCATTTCGGTCCAGGGCGCCAACGCGCGTCGTCACGCGGGAATGGGGCCTGTGCCCCGGATTCACTCGAAGTGAGGCCACGGAGGGTTCCCGCGTCTGGCCCGATGAGGTATGGATGGTTTGATCTCCAAACGGGCGGAAGACCATGCATTTCGAACTGGCCTTCGTGCTGCTCTTCTCCATCGCGACAGCGGTGGCGATCGCGGCGCGCTACTTCAAATTTCCCTACACGGTGGCCCTGGTGGTGGCGGGGTTGACTCTCGGTGCGGTGCATCTGTTCGAGCCGCCGCATCTGACGAAGGAGTTGCTCTTCGCCATCCTGTTGCCGGGCCTCATCTTCGAGGCGGCTTTCCACGTCGAGTTCCGTAAGTTCTGGAAGAACAAGATGGCCATCCACGCGCTGGCCATTCCCGGGCTGGTGGCGTCCGGCGCCATCACCGCGCTCATCCTCTCGCCGGTGGTGGGGGGGCTGAACCTGGTGTCGGACTTCGGCTTCATCCACGCGCTCGTGTTCGCCTCGGTCATCGTCTCCACGGATCCCATCGCCGTGGTGGGCCTCTTCAAGGCGCTGGGCGTGCCCAAGCGGCTGGCCGTCCTCGTGGAGGGCGAGAGCCTGCTCAATGACGGCACGGCCGTGGTGCTCTTCACGCTCATCGTGGCGGTGGCCAACGGCGGCCACTTCACCGTGGGCGGGGCGACGATGGACTTCATCCGGGTGGCGGGCATGGGAGGCATCATCGGCTGCGCGCTCGGCTTCGGCATCTCCCAGGTCATCCAGCGCATCGATGACGCGATGGTGGAAATCACCCTCACGATGATCGCCGCCTATGGCTCGTTCGTGGTGGCCGAGCACTTCCACTACTCGGGTGTGATCGCCACCGTGGCGGCCGGCATGCTGTGTGGCAACGGAGTGGCGAGCACGAGCATGAGCCCCACCACGCGCGTGGCGGTGGCGAGCTTCTGGGAGTACCTGGCCTTCGCGCTCAACTCGGTGGTGTTCCTGCTCATCGGCCTGGAAGTGCAGCTCGGCTCCCTGCTGGCGTCCTGGAAGCCCGTGCTGCTCGCGTACGTGGCGGTGTTGATTGGCCGCGCGGTGGTGGTCTACGGCGTGTCGGGCCTGCTGCGCTTCTCCTCCGAGCGCATGCCCTGGAGCTGGAGCGCGGTCCTCACCTGGAGCGGTCTGCGGGGCGCCATCTCCATGGTGCTGGTGCTCGGTCTTCCCGAAGGCTTCGCGCACCGCGAGCTGCTGGTGAACATGACGTTCGGCGTGGTGGTGCTCTCCATCATCGTCCAGGGGCTCACCATGGCGCCGCTGCTCAAGCGCCTGGGCATCACCGGCCTCAAGGACATCTACCAGGAGAAGTACGAGCTGGCGCGCGGCCGGGTGGGCGCGGTCCATGCCGCGCTGCTGGCCCTGGAGGGCATGCGCCGCACACGTGACATCCCCGCGGACGTGCTGGCGCAGCTGGAGAAGGACTACCAGCAGAAGGCCACCGTCGCCGAGCAGGAGCTGTCCGCGCTCAAGCTGCAGACCAACCGCTTCCACGAGGAGGAGCACCAGGAGGCGCTGCGGCGCATGCTCATCGTGGAGAAGGACTCGCTGCTCAAGTCCTACCAGCGCGGCGTCATCAGCAAGGAAGCCTTCGAGCACCTGAGCACGGAGCTGGATGAACGGCTCGCTCAGGTGAAGGATTCCGAGGGCCACGTGCCCCTGGCGGAGTCCTCGCCCGCGCTTCCCGCGGACGCGGTGGGGACCTGACGCGGGGCCTCAGGGCACCGCGGTGGCGGTGCCTTCGGCGGCCGGGGGGTGGGGCACCCGGCCGCGGATGCGCAGCGAGAAGTCGTCCCGGTCCTGGGCCGCGAGGGCGAGCGGGTTGATGCGGTGGCGCTCGCGCGTCTCGGCGAGCCCCACGTCGGTGTCGAGCAGTCCCAGCGCGAAGGCCAGCTCGTCCGAGTAGGCGGGCAGCAGGGTGCGGTGGTCGTACGGGACGTTCGTGGCGCTGACCTTCTCCAGGTGGTGCACCAGGTTGGTGGTGCAGTTGCTCGTGAGCGAGTTGTAGAACTCGGGCCGCGCCTGGAGCGCGTTCATCCTCCGGACCATGTCGAGGAAGAAGGCGGTGGTGCGCTCCGGGGTCGCGCGCACGGGGTAGAGGTAGACGTCGTCGTGGCGGTGGTTGCTGCGCAGTTGGATGAGGTCGCGCTCGTCACCCACCACGTAGATGAGCTCGTACTGGCGGAACAGTCCTCCCAGGACCGAGTACGTCTCCCCGCGCTCCCGGCGGATCTCCACGGAGAAGGCGAGGAAGCGGTCTCCGGTGAACTCGAAGCTGACCATGGTGTGGGCCGCGCCCTCGAAGCCGGAGAAGGGCTCGACGATGTACCAGGCGCGCACCAGGTCCTTCGTGTCGTAGGTGGCCGAGTACCAGGCGGCGTCCCAGTCCGTGGTGCTCCGGTAGCGGAAGTCGCGCACGTCGTGGACGGTGACCTGGGTGCCCTGCTCCTCGGCGCGGGAGGCGCGGATGAGATCCGGCGCCCAGTCCCGGGTGAGCGAGGGCCGCACGGTGTGGGTCCACGCGAATACCGCCCCACACAGCAGGGCGAGCACTCCGAGCGCCACGGGCCGCGAGTGCGACCAGACGGCGAGGACCACGGCCAGCACCAGGAGGCTGGCGACGGTGGCGCGTGCTCCGGTGGCTTCCCCCGGAGCCGCTCCGGTGAGGAGCACGGCGGCGGTGAGCCACGACAGCCCGAGGGCGAGGAGCACGAATTGACTGGCGACGATGAGCGGGCGCATGACCGCGCCGAGCCTAGCCGCTCGTGCGAATCCGCGTCAGGCCGTGCGCTCGCCTGGCGGCATGCTCCACACCGCCAGTCCGAGGGACAGCAGGAGGATGAGCGCGGAGAGCTGGAAGGGCGCGCCGGGCAGATTCCAGCCCTGGCGCGGGTCGATGGCGAACGCGAACGTCTGCGTGAAGATCGCGGGTCCAATGATGCCCGTGATGCTTTGCAGTCCCGCGAGTGCCCCCTGGAACTGACCTTGAAGGCCCGCGGAGACGCGATTGGACATGAGCCCCTGGGCCGCCGGTCCGAAGAATCCGCCGAGCGCCATCAGCGGCTGGGCGGACCAGAACCAGGGTCCGGTGGCCGCCAGGGAGATGGCGAGGAATCCCAGGGCGTTGATCGCGAGCCCCAACAGCATCGTGCGCCGCTCGCCCAGGGCGCGCACCACGGGCCTCACGAGGCCGCCCTGCACCACGAGCGAGAGCACACCCGCGAGCGCCAGGGTGATGCCCACGATGCCCTCACCCCAGCCGTAGCGGTGGTTTCCGTAGAGGACGAACAGGTGGTACACGGCCTGTTGGGCGAGGTGATAGAGGAAGTACACCCCCGCGAGGCCGAGCACGCCGGGCAGGGCGCGCAGGAGCAGGAGCGAGCCCACGGGGTTGGCGTTCTTCCACGAGAAGGCCGTGCGCCGCTCGGGGGGCAGGGACTCGGGCAGCACGAACAGGCCGTACAGCGCGTTGGCGAGGCTCAAGCCCGCCGCCACCCAGAAGGGCAGGTGTGGGTTCACGCCGCCGAGCATTCCTCCCATCGCGGGTCCCATCACGAAGCCCACGCCGAACGCCGCCCCGAGCAGGCCGTAGCTCGCGGCGCGCTTGTCCGGAGGCGTCACATCCGCGATGTAGGCGCTCGCCGTGCTGATGCTCGCCGAGGTGATGCCCGAGATGAGCCGGCCCACGAAGAGCCAGCTCAAGTCAGGCGCCAGGGCCATGAGGATGTAGTCGAGCCCCAGCCCGAAGTTGGACAGCAGCACGAGCGGGCGGCGCCCATAGCGGTCCGACAGCGCGCCCAGCACCGGCGAGGCCACGAACTGCATCACCGCCCACACGGTGGCGAACAGCCCGAGCATCTCCGCCGCCCTCACCGCGTCACCGCCGACGAAGCCGGTGACGATGCGCGGCAGCACGGGGATGATCATCCCCATCGCCAGCACGTCGAGCAGCACGGTGATGAAGATGAACACCAGCGCGGCGCGGCGCGGAGCGGACGGAGGGCTCGGGTCGTTCATGGGCGGGGCGCGTTGTACCCCACCCGGGCACTACGCGGTGCGATTGCTGGCCTGCTGGATGATGTCCACCATCAGGTCCTTCACTCGCCGCGGCTTGTTGCCGCCGTTGTCCTCGATGATCTTCTCGATGTCGTCGGTGGGCTGGTGGTAGTCCTCCATCAACTCGCCGCCGCCCTGGGGGTTGGACAGGCCCTCGAAGAGGAAGAGCACGTCCTCGCCCTTGCGCGTGAAGACGGCGCCATCCTGCCGGTCCCGGTACTCGTTGATGTCCTGGTTGAGGCGGTCGAACGGGTCCGCCATCCGCGTGTTCGCCGTGTCGAGCAGCTCGCGGAAGTAGTTGGGCTTGTTGCGCGAGTTGGTGTCGACGACCGACAGGCGTTGATCATCCCAGCGGCCCACCATGTCCATGTTGATGACGCCGCTGATCTTGTCCAGGCCCAGGCCGGGGATGGGGTGATCCACGAAGTACTGCGAGCCGACCAGGCCCTTCTCCTCGGCGCCCGTCCACAGGAAGAGCACCGAGCGGTCCAGCTTGCCGGCCTTCTGGGCCTCGGCGAGCTCTGGCAGGGAGGCGAGCAGCACCGCGCTGCCCGAGGCGTTGTCGTCCGCGCCGTTGTTCACCTGGCCCCGGCTCGTGCCCACATGATCCAGGTGGGCCATCACCACGATGACCTCGTCCGCGTGCGGCCCGGTGCCCTTGAGCAGCGCCATCGTGTTCTCCGCCTTGCCGTCCTGCTTCGCGGCCTGGCGCAGGGCGTCCACGCTCATGGGCTCGGTGCGCGGCGCGAGCGGCTGGCCCGCGGACTGTTGCGTCGCCTCGTACTTCTGGGTGAGCAGCTCCCGGGTGTCCGCCGGCATGGCGTCATCCAGGTAGAAGCCCTCCTCGAAGAGCGTGTGGCCGAACTCCTGGTGCGCGCCGTGCGACCACGCGTCGTCGTTCGCCAGGCCCGCGTCCCGGGCGCCGTCCAGGAAGGAGTACACCGGGAAGCGCTGCTGGTAGGGGTTGCTCGGGTTGAGGGTGTTGGGGCCCTCGAGGCCGTACTTCTGGGCGAGCTGCTGCACGTAGGCGGACGCCGCGCTCAGGCCGTCCGACGGGCTGTCCCGGCCTTGGAGCGCTTCCGAGGACAGATAGGCGATGTGCTTCATGGGATCCGCGTCGTCCAGATACGTGGGCGTCTTGCCACCGGGGCTCGTCGGGTCCGTTGGGCGCGGAGTCGCCAGTCCGGAGCTCTGGGGCTCGAAGGTGTCGCGTGCCACCTGGGGCGTGCGTCCTCCCGCCTGGGCCGGGGCGGCGGCCTCCGGGGTGCTCGGGATCGGGGTGGCCGGGCTCGTCTCCCTCGGGGTGATGACGGGCTGGGTTCGCTCCTGGATGCGCGTGCTCATGGGGGGACTCCCGATGTGTGAACCTGTATGTTCTAGGTTATCGTAAGTGGGGGGTTGTAGGTTTCGTGCCGCGTCAATTTTTCGGGTGGGAGGTGCCGCTGGGCGGCCCAGATGGCGGGCGCCCGGCCCTCCTCTCCTTGGATACACGCCCGGTTCGGGCTTGTGTAGAGTGCGCCGCCCTTCGGACCGGACCTCCCCGAGGGCTTTTCAGGGAAAAAACCGTCTCATGAACGCGCATATCTTCCGCGAGTACGACATCCGTGGCCTGGTGGATAAGGATCTCACCCCCGAGGTAGTGGAGTTGCTAGGCCAGGGATTGGGCACCGTGGTGCGGCGCAAGGGCGGCCGGACGGTGGTGGTGGGGCGGGACTGCCGCGAGTCCTCCACGGTCTTCCGCGATGCGCTGTGCAAGGGCCTGACGTCCACGGGACTCGACGTGTTCGACGTGGGGGTGGTGCCCACGCCGCTGACCTACTTCGCCGCCAACACCCTGCCGGTGGACGGCCTGGCGATGATCACCGGCAGCCACAACCCGCCCGAGTACAACGGCTTCAAGATTGGCGCGGGCAAGACGACCTTTCACGGCGCGGAGATCCAGGCGCTGCGCCAGCTCATCGAGGCTCGGGACTTCGAGCGCTCGGATCGGCCGGGCGAGGTGAGCCCCTTCGACATCATCACCCCCTACAACCACTTCATCCAGCAGACGGTGAAGGTGGGCCGCAAGGGGATGAAGATCGTCATCGACGCGGGCAATGGCACGGGCGGGGCCATCGCCGTGCCGCTCTTCGAGGCCATGGGTTTCGAGGTGGTGCCGCTGTTCTGCGACATGGACGCGCGCTTCCCCAACCACCACCCGGACCCCACGGTGGTGGAGAACCTGCAGGATCTCATCGCCGCGGTGAAGCGCGAGAAGGCCGAGGTGGGCATCGCCTATGACGGCGACAGCGACCGCATTGGCGTGGTGGACGACTTGGGCAACATCCTCTGGGGCGACCAGCTGATGATCCTCTTCAGCCGCTACGTGCTCAAGGCGAGCCCCGGCGCCGCCATCGTGGGCGAGGTGAAGTGCTCCTACACGCTCTACGACGACATCGCGAAGCACGGCGGCAAGGCCGTCATGTGGAAGGCGGGCCACTCGCTCATCAAGGCGAAGATGAAGGAGGAGCACGCGGAGCTGGCCGGGGAGATGAGCGGCCACATCTTCTTCAAGAACCGCTACTACGGCTTCGACGACGCGGTGTACTCCTCGGCGCGCCTGCTGGAGATCCTCACCCACGAGAAGCAGACGCTGTCGGAGCTGCTCTCGGACGTGCCGCGCACCTACGCCACGCCCGAGCTGCGCGTGGACACGAAGGAAGAGAAGAAGTTCGAGATCGTCAAGCGGGCCACCGAGTGGCTGCGCCAGGCGGGCCACTCCCTGGTGGACGTGGACGGCGTGCGCGTGACGTTCCCGGACGGCTGGGGGCTCATCCGGGCCTCCAACACCCAACCCATACTCGTGCTGCGTTTCGAGGCGCGCACCCCTGAACGGCTGGAGGAGATCCGCCAGCTGATCGAGGGCACGGTGGCGAAGATGCAGCGGGAAGTAGGAGCCTGAGACCATGATTGAGATCCAGACGCCGCGGGACACGACCGCCCAGCGGGAGGACCCCAGGATGCCCAGACTTGGAATCGACCTCGGAGGCACGTTCGCGCGCGCCGCCGTGGTGGATGAGCAAGGGCGGATTCTCGCGGTGGACAAGGTGGCGCTCTCGGAGCGCACGCCCTCGGCGGTGGTGGAGTCCATCGCCCGGGCCGCCCAGCAGGCCCTCAAGGCGGCGGGCGCGACGGACGTCAACGCCTGTGGGGTGGGCGCGGCGGGGCAGATCCACGGCGAGTCGGGGGTGCTGGCGGTGGCGCCCAACCTCGGCTGGCGCAACGTGCCGCTGGGCGCGCTGCTCGCCGAGCGGCTGGGCCATGGTGTGCGGGTGGTGAATGACCTGCGCGCGGCGGCCTGGGGCGAGTTCAACGCGGGGGCGGGCCGGGGCTCGCAGGACATGTACACGGTGTTCGTGGGCTCGGGCGTGGGCAGCGCCGTCATCGCCAATGGCAGGCTCGTGACGGGCGGCAGCGGCGTGGCGGGCGAGCTGGGCCATACCAAGGTGGTGCCCGACGGGCGCAAGTGCGGCTGTGGTGAGCTGGGCTGCCTGGAGGCCTACGTGGGCGGGCACAACCTCATGGCCCAGACGCGCGAGCTGCTGGCGAGCGGGAAGTCGCCGGCCATCCGCGCGCTGACGGGAGGCGACGCCGAGAAGATCACCCCCGTGACGCTGGAGAAGGCGGCGGAGCAGGGCGACGCCGCGGCGAGCGAGCTGTACGAGCGGGTGGCGCTCATGCTCACGCTGGCGGTGGCCAACCAGGTGACGGTGCTCAACCCGGCGCGGCTCATCCTGGGCGGTGGCGTGCTGACGCACTGTCCGGGCCTGCGGCGGCGCGTGGTGGAGGGCGTCCAGAAATATGCCTCCACCACCTCCCGGGAAGGCCTGCTCATCACCGAGGCCGAGCTGGGCGACGACAGCGGCATCATCGGCGCGGCGCTCCTGGCTTGATCGGGTCCTGAACTTGAGAGGGGGTGGGGGCTCTGCTAGACGCGCTAGCATGGCCCCTCACTCCCTGCTGCGACTGTCCCTGATGTCCGCCCTGGTGCTCGTGTCCGCCTGCAAGAAGCAGTCGGAGACGAAGCCGGAAGACGCCAAGCAAGCTTCCACCCAGGCCGCCCAGGCTCCCCAGGCCAAGACCTTGAAGGTCGGCCTCGTGACGGACGTGGGAGGCCGGGGGGATCATTCCTTCAATGACTCGGCGCTGCGGGGCCTGGAGCTGTGGGGCGCGGGCAAGAAGCTGGAGGGCGGCGCCTACAAGGACGCCTCCCCGGAGGAGCTGAAGGAGACGCTGCCGCCGGACCTGGCCTCGCGTGGCATCGCCCCCCTGTCCATCACCCCCGTGGTGCTGCAGAGCAAGGTGGCCGAGGACTACGATCCCAACCTGCAACTGCTCGTGGACCAGGGTGTGGCCCTGTCCGTGGGCGTGGGCTTCATGCTCGAGGGCGCCGTGGAGACGGTGGCCAAGCGCAACCCGGACTCGAAGTTCCTGCTCATCGACAGCCCGCTCGTGGGCTCGGATGGCAAGCCCTACACCCTGCCCAACGTGCGCACCGTGGTGTTCCAGGAGCACGAGGGCAGCTTCCTGGTGGGCGCGCTGGCGGGCCTGGCCACCCAGGTCAACAAGGTGGGCTTCGTGGGCGGCATGGAAGTGCCCCTCATCAAGAAGTTCGAGGCGGGCTTCCGCGCGGGCATGGCCGCCACCAACCCGAAGGCGACCGTGCTGGTGAACTACACGGGCAGCTTCGACAACGTGGCCGCGGGCAAGCAGGTGGCGCAGGACCTGGTGTCCAAGGGCGTGGACATCATCTTCCAGGCGGCCGGCTCGGACGGCCTGGGTGTCATCCAGGCGGTGAAGGAGGCGCGTGACGCCAACAAGTCCGTGTTCGTCATCGGCGTGGACTCGGATCAGTCGCACCTGGCGCCCGACGCGGTGCTCACCTCCATGGTCAAGCGCGTGGACCTGGCCGTCTACGAGGCCGTGCGTGACCTGAGCCAGGGCAAGCTGCAGGGCGGTGACGTGGTGCTGGGCCTCAAGGAGGGCGGTGTCACCTACGCCCCCGTGCGGGTGGAGTTCCCCAAGCGCGCCGAGGCCCTGGAGAAGGTGGAGCAGCTTCGCGCTCAGATCGTGGCCGGGGAAATCCAGGTTCCCTCGCACCCCTCGCAGCTCAAAGCGGCGCCCGCCAAGTAAGCGGGCTTCACGGGCCGTCCGTGCGTCCTACTTCGTGGGGGGCTGCTGCTGCTGCTGCTGCTGGCCGCCGCCGCCCACACCGCGCTCGATGACGATCTCCACGCGCCGGTTGTTCGCGCGGCCCTCGGCCGTCGTGTTGGAGGCGATGGGCTGGTCCTTGCCCCGGCCGTCGATGCGGATGCGCTCGCTGTCCACGCCCCGGTCGACGAGGTAGTCGCGCACGGCCTCGGCGCGCAGATAGGACAGCTCCTCGTTGAGCTCCGTCGAGCCCTGGCTGTCGGTGTGGCCCTCGATGAGGAGCGGGTTCTGCGTCTTGTTCAAGGCCTCCGCCACGTCATTGAGTCTGCGCTTGGCCGCGGCCAGCAGGTCCGAACTGCCCGAGCGGAAGAGGACGCTGCCGGAGAGCGTGAGCACGAGCCCCCGCGACTCCTCCTTCACCTGCACCTGCCGGATGTTGCGCAGCTCATTGGCCACCTGCGCTTGGGCGCGGGCCTCGGCCTGGGCCTCGGTGGCGCGTTGTTCGGCCTGGATGCGGGCCTGACGCTCCTTCTCGAGCTGGGCGTTGAGCTGCTCCGCGCGGGCCTGGGCCGCGTCGAGCCTGGCCTGACGCTCCTGCTCCTCGCGCTGGACCTGGGCGAGCTTCTGCTGCTCGGACTGCAACCGCGTGGCTTCCTCCTGTTGCTGGGCCGCTTCGCGCTGTTGCTGTTGGAACTCGGCCTGGCGCTGCTCGGCCTCCGCGCGCAGCCGCTGGGCCTCGGCGAGATCCGTGCGCGTGCGATCCAATTCCTGACGCGTGCGCGCGGCGTCGCTGGATTGGGCGAGGGCGAGTTGTTGCTCGGCCTGGAGGCGCTCCTGTTCGGCGACGGCCGTGCGGGCGAGCGACTCGGCGAGCTGGGCCTTGCGCAGCGCCACATAGGACAGCGTGCGCGTCACCTCCGAGTCCCGTTCGCGCTCGAAGGCACGGTTGGCCGCGTTGAGGGCCTCACGCGCCTGGACGAGGGCTTCCGGACTGTATTGGGCCGCCTGGCCCGTGGAGGCCTGTTGATAGGCGAAGCGCGCGTCCAGCAATTCACGCGGCGTACTGGCCGCGCACCCCGAGATGACCGCGGCTCCCAGCACGCCCCACGACAGATGTTTCCATGCCCGCATGACTTCTCCTTCGGCCGACGACGCGTCATCGCCGTGCTGTTCGTATGGCTGTCACTGCACCGTGCCGCGCTGGAGCTCTTGCACCTGTTGGAGCACCCGGTCCGCCTCGGCGCGGACGGGCGCCTCGCGCGCCAGGGCCAGGGCCAGCTCGGCGTCCGCCTCGGCCCGCTGGAGGAACAGCGCGGCTTCATCGCGCCGGTTCTGCTCGAGCAGCCGGCGTGCGCCCTGGGTCTGCTCTCGCGCCCATTGCAGGTGCTGCGCCGCGTTGGGCACCGCCGACGCTCCGGCCTCTTCCGCCTGGCGGATGGAGACCTGTGAATCCACGAGCTGCTCGGTGGGCGGCATCCGTTGCGCCGTCGCGCAGCCCACCAGTCCCAACACCAATCCCGCGCCGACGAGTGCTTTTCGCATCGCTTGTCGCTCCCTGGCTTCAAGGCCGCGAGCGGGCCCACGTCCCACCGTTCTCACGCAGCCGTCGATGCTTCCGGAGATGTGCACTGTCGGGCATCGCTACAACCCGGGAGCCTTGCTGGCCCGCCTGGGCTCCCGCCGAGGGGCCGGGGGCTCACTCGGAGTGAGGACGCTGCACCTCCAGACATAAATCGAAACCGAGTGGGCCCTTGTCAGGCGGCTCGGAGGGCTCGTTTGATGTCCAGGCTTTCCTCCCTGGACAGGACGACGCCATGCCCTTCAGCGCCCCCGCTTCGAAGAAGCTCCGTTTTGGTTCCACGCTGCTTCTGCCGCTCTTCTCCCTCGCGCTCGCCTGTGGGCCGGGCACGGATGCGTCGTCCCCCACGGATGCGGAGGTCACCTCGCGGGAGGCCGGGCTGGCCTCGGTCCGGGTGCGGCTCATGGCGGCCAACATCTCCAGCGGCAACGCCCAGAGCTACGACCCGGGCAACGGCACCCGCATCTTCCAGGGCATCAAGCCGGACGTGGTGATGATCCAGGAGTTCAACTACGGCTCCAACTCCGCCGCCGACATCCGCTCCTTCGTCAACACGGCCTTCGGCTCGAGCTTCTATTACTACCGGGAGACGGGCGCTCAAATCCCCAACGGCATCATCAGCCGCTACCCCATCCTCGAGTCCGGCGAGTGGAAGGACACGCAGGTGAGCAACCGGGACTTCGCCTGGGCGCGCATCGACATCCCGGGGACCAAGGATCTCTGGGCGGTGAGCGTGCACCTGCTCACCTCGGGCAGCGGCGTGCGCAACACGGAGGCCACCAACCTCGTCAACTACATCAAGTCCAAGGTGCCCTCGGGGGACTACCTGGTCATCGGCGGGGACTTCAACTCGGACAGCCGCGGCGAGGCCCAGTTCTCCACCTTCTCCTCGGTGGTGTCCACGGCGAGCCCCTATCCGGCGGACAAGAATGGCAACGTCAACACCAACGCGAGCCGCGC
>Ga0081606_1000045_pt1 | contig 115306 bp, 101 predicted proteins | sample EareggfetidaYelm_FD_71127 | JGI IMG/M metagenome (GOLD analysis project Ga0081606, IMG submission 71127) | Earthworm egg capsule microbial community from the University of Washington, USA - E. fetida Yelm (SPADES assembly) (version 2) | ecosystem: Host-associated > Annelida > Reproductive...
GCGGCCGCGGGCGCGGTGCAGCCTTTCGGGCGAAGGGGGGGGGGGCGTGGGGTTTTTTTCGGGGGGGGGGGGGGGGGCTTCTGTAGGGGCTTCAAGGGGGCATCCTCCTGGTGAGACAGGGTGGTCGTAGTAGGGGGCACGGGGGGTGAGTCCCTCTCGGGCACCGCACCCTGGTCAGCTTGAGCCGGGTCGTTCGGCGGCGCCACTTCGCGAATAGGTGTGGCCAGGGTGGGCGAGGCCTGTCCGGCGGGGGTCGGCCAACGCCATGCCTGCAGGACGCCCACCACCAGTGTCACCACCGTGAGTGCCACCATCAGGACCACGGGAGGTCGTTTGAGCGGGCTCCAGGGCAACGGTTCCACGGGGAGCGGTGCGGCTTCGTCCTTCTTGACGTCCCGGTCCCCTCCCAGAGGTGGCCGTTTGTCCGGCAGGGGCGGCGGTGCTGGCACCGCTTCCGCTACGGGCCAGCGTCCGCGCCGGGGCTTGTCGGCCATCCACGGCGGTACCAGTTTTTCTGGCTCATGGTCTGGTGCCTCCGCGTCTACCGCTGCCGTCGCATCGTTGGGGCTGGTGGGGTCCATCAACGGCGCCTCCCAGTCCGCCTCCCCCTCATGCTGGGACAGCAACGCCTCCACCGCCTCGTATATCTCCTCGTGCGTTTGGAACCGCGCCCGCGCGTCCTTCTCCAACATGCGCAGGCACACGCGGCTCACCGCTTCGGGCACTCTCGGGTTGACGAGCCGCGGAGGCCGAGGCGCCTCCACGCGGACGCGCTCATTGAGCCCCAGTTCATTCCGGGAGCCAAACGGCATCTCATCCGTCAGCAGCCAGTAGAGCGTCACCCCCAATGCCCACAGCTCGTCGGACAGTCGGTAGGTATAGGTGTCCTCTTCCGTCTGACCCGCCAGGAAGCGCATGATCTCCGGGCTTCGGTACTCGGGCGTTCCCGGCGGCACCCACCCATGCCCCGTCACGGTGGGGACTCCCACGACGGCGCTGAAACCAAAGTCAATGAGAATGGGTTCGCCATCCTCCTCACGGATGATGACGTTGGATTCCTTGACATCCCGATGTATCACCCCGAGCCGGAAGACGTCCCCGAGCGCCCGGGTCATCTTCGAGAAGATGAGGAGGGCCCGCCGGGTGGAGGGGTTGTGGCGCAGCGCGAAGACGTCCAGGGGAAGCCCCGAGACGAATTCCATGATGATGCAGGGATAGCCGGTGTCCGCCTCGGGCCACCGGTCATAGCCGACGAAGCGCGCCACGTTGGGCAGCGGGAGATTGGCCAGGGCCGTGACTTCCCGCCGCGTCCAGCCGTCCAGGTCCAGCTTGTTCAACACCTTGATGGCGTAATAGCGCCCTCCGCGCTCGGCCTTGTAGACGTAACCGGCGCCTCCCTGGCCCACCTGCTCGATGATTTCGTACGCGCCCACCCGGGCGCCTTTTTGGGGAAGGTGGATGACCACGCCGCGTGCCTCCAAGGTCCCGCGACTCTAGCAGAACCCGACGGCTCCCGTTGGGTCGTGGAGACTGGCCTCGGAGGGCGGGTGCGGACTGGACTCGTCCGCGGACGAGCCAGGTCCCCCTCCATGCCCGCTACAGCAGGAAGAAGGCGTTGGCGATGGCCGCCGCGATCCCGACGGACATTCAATCGAGGAAGCGTCTCCACCACCGGTGCGGCGCTTCCTCTTCGCCCGCCTGCTCGAAGCAGGAGAGGAAGCTCGGGTCAAAGGGCTCCATGCTTGGTTCGAGCACCTGGGCGAGCTCGCGGTACTCCGGCAGCGTCTGTCCCAGCAGCAAGTCCCCCGCTTTGGGTCGCGGGCCCAATGTCACGACGGCGCGCTCCCCGGCCAATTCCTGGACGGAGGTGGTAGGGGACTGAAGCCGGGCACGAAGGCTGGCGGCGCCGTCCAACGCGCCGAGTACCGGCTGCCCAAGGAAGTTCAGCCAATGCACTCCATCCACCTGAGTGCCCATGAAGTCTCGGATGGTGGCATTGCGCAGGTCGAAGCCGGGATGGCGGGTGATCAGCGCACGCAAGGCCGCGGGGCGGTCCATGTAATTGGACGAGACTTCCAGGGCGAGTCCAGCATGTCCCGAGGCGAAGGGGAGTCTGGAGGCCATGTCGAGGGTCAGTTCGCGCAGGAAATCTGGCCCATGCTCTTCCAGATACTCCGTCGGCAACGTGACGCTGAGGACACTGACATGGTCGGGAGGCGCCTGCCGGAAGGGAAGGCGAGCACGGTAGTCAAAGCAATAGCCGCTCTCACGCTCGCCGAAGATGGCGAAATACGGACTCGCGCCATCTTTCTCCGCGAAACGAGCTTTGTGCTCGGGGTAGTCCTCGAAAAACGTGCGCTCCTTCGGACTCAAGGTGGCCCGAATGAGTTCCCATCCCCGCTCCCCCAGCTTGAAGGCTTCCCACCAGCAGCAGATGTATTCGGAGAGGGCGGGGGGATGGCCTTCAACCGCGCGCAAGTAGGTGTCGAGCGCGTGAGATATCCCCGCCGCGATGTCGAAATGGTCGTAGGGCAGGAAGAAGACAATGCGAAAGAGATCTCTCACCAGGAGACGGTGCTCGACCCTCTCGACCGTCCCTTGTTCGGGAGTCCACGATGAGTTCGTGAGAGTCCCGGAGATTCGGACTCGGGGGGAGGGCGCACTCATCGGCTCACCTGGTGTATTGCAGACCTCGTTGAGAATGGACACCGCACTCCATCCTGGTGTTTCGAAGCACGTGTCCTCGATTACACGGAATGAGCGCGTGGTCCGTCAAGTGAGAGCCGACCCGCGCGCTCTTTCTCTTGTGAGAAGCCCCCGGCCCTCCTGGCCCGCTACAGCAGCTTGTCGAGGGTGATGGGCAGGTCGCGCACGCGCTTGCCCGTCGCGTGGAAGATGGCGTTGGCGACGGCCGCCGCGACCCCGACGATGCCAATCTCTCCCAGTCCCTTGGCGCCGAGCGGGTTGACGATCGTGTCCTCCTCGTCGACGAAGATGACCTCGATGTCGTGCACGTCCGCGTTCACCGGCACGTGGTACTCGGCCATGTTGTGGTTCATGAACCGGCCGAGGTTCGGGTCCACGACCGTCTCCTCGTGCAGGGCCATGCCGATGCCCCAGACGACGCCGCCGAGAATCTGACTGCGTGCCGTCTTGGGATTGATGATGCGCCCTCCCGCGATGGCGCTCACCACGCGCGTCACCTTCACCACTCCCAATTCCTCGTCGACCTTCACCTCCACGAACACCGCCGAATGCGTGGCGATCGTGTATGTCTTCTGCAAGGGGTTGGGCAGGGACGTCACCTCCTCCTGCAGGTGGAGCGCGCCCGCGTGCCGCATGGCTTGGGTGATGGACACCCCGCGCGACGGGTCCTCGGTGAAGAAGACGCGTCCCCCGGCGAAGGTCACCTCGTTCAGCTCCGTTTCGGCGAGCGGGGACTTCTCCAGCTTCCTCGCCCACTGGAACACCTGCGCGCGCAGCTTCTCGCACGCCTCTTTCACCGCCGAGCCGACCGAGGACACTGTCCAGGAACCCCCCTCCAGCGGGGACATGGGAAGCGAGGAGTCTCCGAGCTTGAACGTCACCGCCTCCAGGGGCACTCCGAGCGTGTCCGCGGCGATCTGCGTCATGGCCGTGTAGGTACCGGTGCCGATGTCCGACGTGGCGCTGCTCACGGTGAGCGTGCCGTCGATGCTCAGCACGGCCCGGGCCCTGGCCGGCATCTGCATCGAATCCCAGGAGCCGGTGGCCATGCCCCAGCCGACCAGGTGCTTGCCCTCGCGCATCGAGCGCGGAGTGGCGTTGCGCTTGGACCAACCGAAGCGCTCGGCGCCCTGGCTGAAACAGGCCTTGAGTTCCTTGCTGGAGAAGGGCCTGCCCGTGTTGGGATCCTTCTCGGCGTAGTTCTTGAGCCTCAAGGCCACCGGACACATGCCCAACTCGTGGGCGAGCTCGTCCATGGCGGACTCCAGCGCGTAGACACCGAGCACCGCGCCGGGTGCGCGCATGTCCACGGGCGTGTACTGGTCCAGCGGCACGACCTTGTACTCCAGCCGCACGTTGTCGCATGAGTAGAACTGGCCCGACCAGTTGACCACCACTTCGCAGTAATCCTCGAAGCGTGACGTCTCGGCGACGGCCTCGTGGACGATGGATTCGAGCGTGCCGTCCTTCCGCGCGCCGAGCGCCACGCGTTGAATCGTCTCCGGGCGGTGGCCGAAGGTGAACATCTGCTGGCGGGTGAGGGTCACGCGCACGGAGCGCTTGAGCTCACGCGCGGCCATGACGGCGAGGAAGAGCTGGTATTGCGGTCGCAGTCCCGAACCGAAGGCTCCGCCCACGAAGGGCGAGCGCACGCGGACCTCGTCCTCGCCGAGCTTGAAGATCTTCGACACGTACTGCTGGCTGTTCATCACGCCCTGGGTCTTGTCGTAGATGGTGAGCGTGCCGTCGTCCTCGTGGATGACCGTGGAGGCGTGGGGCTCCATGGGATTGTGGTGCTCGACGGGCGAGGAGTATTCCGCGTCGACCTGGACGGAGGCCTTGCTCAGCGCCTTGTCCGCGTGGCCCCGGGGTTTGGGCGGAGGTTGGTAGCCGCCCTTGCCTGGAGCGGGCTCGTGGCCCTTGTGCCGGCGCGCGCGCAGGTCCGTCTCGTGCTCCTGGGTCTTGTAGTCCACCCGGACGAGCGAGGCGGCGTGACGTGCGAGTTCGAACGTCTCGGCGACGACGAGCGCGATGGGCTGGCCGCTATAGATGATGTCGGCGCCGTCGAGCGGCCGGAAGGGTGACCCGGCGGGGGCGTCATCATCCTTGTAGCTGCGGTCGAACCAGGCGGTGCTCGGCCGGTTCTCGTGGGTGAAGACGTGCAGGACGCCCGGGAGCGCGAGCGCGGCGGACGCGTCGATGGACTTGATGCGGCCCTTGGCGATGGTGCTCGACACGACCATGCCGTAGGTGAGGCCGGGTGTATTGAATTCACCGGCGTACTTCGCCTGTCCCGTCACCTTGAGGCGTCCATCCACGCGGGAGATGGGCTGGCCGATCGGCTTGGAGGAGGTCGTCATGAGGTGTGCTCCAGTCCAGCGGCCTGTGCGAGGGCGCGCACGATGGCGCGCCGGGCCAGCTCGATCTTGAAGGTGTTGTGACCAAAGCCCTTGGCCTCGCGCAGGAGGGCATCCGCCACGGGTTGGAAGTTCTCCCGCGTGGCGGGCTTTCCTCTCAGCAGGGCTTCCGCCTCGGTGTCCCGCCAGGGCTTGTGGGCCACGCCTCCGAGCGCGATCCGGGCCTCGCGGATGGTCGTGCCGTCCAGGTCGAGCGCGGCGGCGACGGACACGAGCGCGAAGGCATAAGACTGACGGTCACGCAGCTTGAGATAGGCATTGTGGCGGGTGAAGTCCTCGGGGGGCAGTTCCACCGCGGTGATGAGCTCACCGGGCTGGAGGTTCGTGTCCAATTGGGGCGTGTCTCCTGGGAGGCGGTGGAAGCTGGCGATGGGGAGGGTGCGTTGCCCCTTGGGACCCGTCATGTGGACGATGGCGCCGAGCGCGGCCATGGCCACGCACATGTCCGAGGGGTGGGTGGCGATGCACTGCTCGCTCGTGCCGAGGATGGCATGGATGCGGTTGTATCCCTTGAGCGCGCCGCAGCCCGAGCCGGGCTCGCGTTTGTTGCAGGGCGTGCCCGTGTCGTAGAAGTAGTAGCAGCGCGTGCGTTGCAGGAGATTGCCGCCCGTGGTGGCCATGTTGCGCAGTTGGGCCGACGCGCCCGCGAGGATGGCCTTGGCCAACAGCGGGTAGCGCCGCTCCACGTGTTCGTTGTAGGCGGCGTCGGCGTTGGTGACGAGCGCGCCGATGCTCAGTCCTCCGCCAGGGGTGTTCTCGATCTTGTTCAGCGGCAGCCGTGTCACGTCGATCAACCGCTCCGGCCGGGCGACGTTCTCCTTGATGAGGTCCACCAGGTTGGTGCCGCCCGCGATGAACTGGGCGGCGGGGGACTTCACGGCGGCTTCCACGGCGCCGGAGATGTTCTCGGCTCGCTCGAAAGTGAAACGGTTCATCGGTCCTTGCCCTCGTTGGCCTGACGCCTCGCCTGATCGATCGCGGCGAGGATGTTGGGATAGGCGCCGCAGCGGCAGATGTTGCCGCTCATCAGTTCGCGCACGTCGTCGAGGCTCTTCGCCTTGCCTTCGGCGATGAGTCCCACCGCGGAGCAGATCTGTCCGGGGGTGCAATAGCCGCACTGGAAGGCGTCGTGCTCGACGAAGGCTTGCTGGAGCGGGTGCAGGACCTCGCCCGAGGCGAGCCCTTCGATCGTGGTGACCTGGGCGCCATCCTTCATGACGGCCAGGGTCAGACAGGAGTTGATTCGCTTGCCGTCGACGAGCACCGTACAGGCGCCACACTGGCCATGATCACACCCCTTTTTCGTTCCCGTCAGGCCCAGCGTTTCCCGGAGCAGGTCGAGCAGGGTCGTCCAGGGGGCGACTTCCAGGTGCTTCCGCGCACCATTGACCTCGAGGGTGAGCGGGTGAGTCGAAGGGGCATCCATCGGCGTGCCCGGACCGGAGCCTGGCTTTCGAGGCGTTGTACTCATTTGAACAATCTCCTGACGGGAATTGCCCAATGTGGCATTGGCTCGATGGTGAGCAGCGGCCGTCGTGCGAGGACCGTGCGGGTCTATCGGCTACTCGATAGTGCTGGGGGGCTCCGGGGTGTTGTCTGTGGAATAGAAGAAAGCCGGTCCCCCTCCAGGCCCTCGCGCCAACGCGGCGCGGCATCACCCCGGGAGGCCGGTTGCGGACCTGGCCTCGGCTCGGGGAAGAACGCTAGAGCCAGACGGTTGCCCTTCCTTCGATATCCATCATCTATCCCATCCTGGGAAGATGGGGGCGGGATTCGACTCACAGGACCACATCCCCGCGAGGTAATACAGGACCGGCGTGTGCGAACCCACTGTGTGGATCGCCGTCAATCAAGACGGTCCCCCAACAGGACGGTCGTCCCCATGAGCAGTGACAAGGTTGGTAAGAAGCTCCGCCTCCACAAGGAAACCCTGGTGAATCTCTCGGATGCGAGCCTGAGTCAGGTCGCGGGTGGCAACGGCGACTCAGCGGGCGTCATCTGCGTGTTTTCGATATTGATCATCTGCGGTGACTCCATCATCTGCTCCGTGCTCGCCGGCGCCTGCAACAACGACAACGGCGATAGCGGCAGCAGCAGAAGCAACCTCCGCTGAGGCCACGCGGCGCGTTCCAGTGCTCATCCCCCGCGCCAGCCATTTTCCGCGCGGGGGAGGCCTGTCGAGTGGGCGCTCGCAGGTGTCCCCTCCCGAACCCGCTTCGCGCAAGAGCACGGCGGACCAATCGAGGTCAGCACTCGCGTCGTAGGCGAGTTGAAGGTTCCGAGCGGCCGGCTCAGCGCGGCGGATCCCTTCACGACTTCATTCGAAAGCGAGGGGAGCCCGCTCGCGCTCCAGGCGCCCACGGGCGTGTTCCCCGTCGAAGTGGTCATTGCCCGCTTCGAGAACGGCGACCAGCGCGTGGCGTGCGCGCGCGTGCGTTTCGGGCTTTCCGTCGTCCACGCCGCTCTACAAGCCCGAGTTCATCTCGGAGTGCCGCGCGCTCGCCCAGTCCGCCGGTCACTCCGCATCGGTCTGCTTCTCGGGCCTGCCGTAGGGGCCGCGCTCCTCGGTGTTGTGCCTCCCGGTTCAAGGGGGAAGCAGGGGCACAATGGACGGAGCATGGCCTCAGCGGGCCGCGCTTTGCCTGACGAGAGCGGTAGCTTCGGCGATGAGTTCGGATTCAGCGAAAACGAGCTGGGCGCGGCTTGAGAGTTCAAGCGCGGCGTCGAGCTTCTCCTGCTGACCCAGCACTCCAATCCAACCTGCCCAGGCTTCCTCCAACAGTTTGCTGGCGCGCCGGGCCGCCTCCGCGAACAGCGGTTCCGCTTCTTCAGGCGTGTCCCGGACAACGTCGAGGAAGTGGGCGAGTTCGACGAGCGCCGAGGCATCTTCGCCGGAGACCTCGACGGCCGAGCGGAGAGCCTTCTCTCCCTCGTCGAATCGTTCTTGCGCGCCGGTGTCCTGGTCGTCGAGTAGCAACGATCTGCTCAGGGATAAGAGGTTGGGTACGCACGCGGGACACTGCTCCGCCAGTTCCCGGTGGGCTTGGATTCGCTGCGGACTTCCCGCCTGCAACTGCTTTGCTGCTTGCAACCGACTCCGCAACTCTTCTGGCGTCATATGCATGGTGATCCACCTAGTTCTTCTCCAGTAGCCGCTTCTGCTCCTTCAACAATTTGAGTGCTGTCTGCAACTCTTTCTTCGTGGCAACGCTAAAATCTTTTCGCTCCAGCATACGCTGGATTTGGAAGCGAGTGTGCTCTCGGAGGTTCGCGGGAAAGCTCGCGACGCGTTGGAGTGTGGCGGGGATATCGCCGAGCTTCATGGATTGTTCGGCGATGTTCTTTCGAAGGACGGTCGCTGCGGATTCCTCAAGCAACCCGGCCGTATTCGATTCCACGATGAGCGCTTCGGCTTCGGCGAAATGACCCTCCGAGATGAGGTGCACGATTCGCGCCTCCGCCGAATTTCGGCCAAAGCCACCGCCACTCCCCATTCTTTCTTGGAACGACGCTTCGCGAGATGAGGCACATCCACCCAGTAGAATCACCACCCAGCCAAGCATCCAGAGCAGGAACATTCTTCTGCCGTGGTGGGCTCTCCAGTCAGTGACCGTGTGATGCGCTACGAGTCTCGTGCTCATGCCGTCACACTCCTGGTGGGTTGTGTCTGATTCTCCATCAGCTCTTCGTGTAGGCTCCGGAGATCCTTGCCATAACTGTGTCAAAGTCGAAGTCTTCGTCCGAGTCTGGCTGAAACTCTCCTTGTTCTCCTTTGTATAGGAATTTGCTGCATCGACAATCGTCTCTTGGTTCATCACAGTCGAGGCATTGGGGTTGCAGTGTTCGATCATTTGGTTGATTGGATCGTCATCGAAATCAGCCGCGTTGATGACGCCATCAAATCCGTTTTGCGCAAGGTCGGCTATGTCTTCAATGCCACTGGATGCCAGCGGCTCTATGGCCTCGAAGATTGGTCTTAGTACGACGCGTCCGAAGTCGAAGCGATAGCTCCCACTCTCGAATAGAACCAAGCCAGGTTCCCCACGAAGGCATCGAACTCCGATTTTACCGTATTCACCAATGAGTTTACTGTATCTGTGCTCGTCTAGTGCGACATGTTTGATACCGTTGTTGACAGCATCTGCGAGTTGGAATTTTGGTTCCGAAGTCGAGCGCCTTCGATCGCGAATAGTTTGTCGAACTCCTTCACGAGTTGACCCCGCCCAGTATTACTTGGGCTGAGTGATTTTCTGATCGCCAACAAATAGTCGACGGTATGAACAGCTAGCATATTTGCCTGAATGACGTGATGGAGCTTGATGCGATGTGAGCGCAATCTCTCTTTGAACTCCTCTCCCGCAGGGAGCAATATTGCTTGGTGGTAATGTCGGAAGTTGGCACATGCTTTTTCTGTCTCTTGAGTCATGGTGTTCTTGGACTTCAATCCTTTCCCCCAGCATTCTTCCTCATTCAGTTTGTCAGATCAGCGCGCCGCTGCCTGGGCGACTGAGACCACGGGCGCTGGCTACACCGAACACCCATCGGCTCACGGGCGTACGTCCTGACGCGCCAGTGCCTCTCGGGCCACATGCTCCACGGCCTTGCACCGCGGCACGGTCCTTCCCGCCGCGTCGGTGCGCACCAGTCCCGCGAAGTACAACCGCACCTCCGGGTACTCCACCCGGTGATCGAGCGGCTCCAGCGCCTCCACGGTCTGCCCGGCGAGCAGTTTCCCGAGCACCGCGTGGCAGCTCCGCTCTCCCTGGTAGCCATTGCGCTCGTCCTGGAGCAGCCGCTCGCGCACGATGCTTCGAAGCGAGGGACTGCGCACCAGCCGCGCCGTGATCGAGTCCGCGTCGCGTGGCCCCTCGCTGCTCAAGGCCTCCTGGAGCAGCCCCAGATGGCCCCCCGTGGCCCCGTGAACGCTCGTCGCGTGCCGTGCTTCGTCCGGGCCCATGGAGGCCAGATAGGCCCACACTTCCTCCACGGTGAGGTCTGGCACTTCGCGCCGGGGGGCTCCCGTGAACACGGAAAAACTCTTCACGTTGTGGAGGAGCCACGCCGAGCGCTCGCCCCCCGTTATGAGGAAGTGGAAGTCCACCGGCGAGGGCTCGTCCATCATCCGGCGCAGCGTGTTGCCCAGCCGCTCGAGGTGCTCGAACGGGCCCCACTCATGGCGCAGGACGATCAGGTGCTCGCGCCCGAGGCGCGTGGCCTTCTCGCGCAGATGCTCCACCAGCGTGTCGAAGCCCGTGACGCTCGCCTCTCCCACGAGCGCCCGGCAGTACTCGGCCTCGGTGCAGTCGGGGACATTGGGCGGCGCCAGCCAGGTGACGTGCTGCCCATACCGCGCCGAAACGCCCCGCGCGAGTGATCGGGCTCCTCCGTCCTCGGGAGCGAGCAATACCAGCCGGTGCTGGCTCCTCAGGATGTGCATGTACTCGTCCTCCAGCGCTGGCCGCTCCACGCCAGGCCTCGGGGGTGGCGCGGGAGGAGGGACGGGGATGGAGGAGAAGGCCACCGATGCGGGGCCGCGCATCATGGGGGGCGCGGGTGACGCGGGTGGCGCGGCGGCCGGAGCGGGGATGGGAGACGGTCCCTGACCGAACGCCGCCCGCGTGAGTCCGCGCAGGAACTCCGCCAGGGGGGCTCCGTGGTCCTCGTATTCGACGAGCTGGATGTTGTACTTCGGCCAGAGCGCTCCCCGATCGAGCTGCCCCTTCTTCATCAGCGCGAAGCTGGGGACCTGCCGCCCCTTGGTGATGCCAATGACATGCTCGAGCTGCTTGAGCACGTAGGGGTCGCTGAAGCTGAAGCCCATGTAGAGAAAGGGCCTGGAGCGGATCCACTCGCGCAGGCGGACCAGCGCGCTCGTGTAGTGGGAGTAGCTGGAGGGCTGGGCCTCGTCCCCATAGAGGCGCTTGTAGTCGGCGCCCGCGAGCACCAGCGTGGCGAGCCGGTGGATGGTGCCGTGCAGGTGCCAGACGCGAGGTTCCGTGGAAGAGGCCTGCTGGTCCAGCAGGTTCAGCTCGTCGTCCTGGTCATTGGAGACGGGCTCGGCGTCCTCGCGACCCCAGAGCAGGACGTCGTCGTAGTTGGTGGTGACCACCACGGGGGCCTGGAGTTCCCAGAGTGCATGGACCACGGACAGATCCACGCCGTCCGGCCGCCTGTGGCGGATGCGCTCGCGCAGGAACCGGTTGAAGCGATAGGGCCCCAGCTCTTGAAAGGCCTGCTCGGCCGCGGTGAGCAGGTCTCCCTGGGTGATGCGCTGGCGCACCTCCGCGATGGCGGCCTCCGGGCTGGCCTCCTCGTGCATCCGGTCGACCAGTCCCTCCAGGAGCTTGGGCCAGGAGGGAAACAGTCCTGGCTTGATGCCCATGCTGATGCCGGCCCCCACGAAGGGGACGAGCTGATGTCTGCGGATCGCCTCGACCAGTTCCCTCGGATAGGTCATCGAGCCCTCCTGCTTCGCGTGCGCTGAATGCTAGCAGACGGATGAGGGGGGCCCTCCGGGATCGATGGGACTGGCACCGCGCGGTGCGGTCACCATCATCGAGGACAAGTGGGTGGGGGCGTTCAAGGCCTCCACGGGTCAGCGGGTCGCTCACGTGGCGGTGAAGGTCCTGTGAGCGTCCGCCCGTCCGCTCCCTCGCCTGTCCGGGTGAGTCACCCCTGGGACGCCCTCGTGGCGCACCCTGGCTCGCGGTCATGCGAGGGAAGGAAATCATTCCTACCTTCCATTGCATGAGCCGTCGTACCAGCCTCGTGCTGCTCAACGCCTTTTCCTTGTCCCGTCTGCCGCTGGCCGCGCTCTTCGTCTGGCTGGAATCGCCGCTCGCCCGCATCCTCCTGGTGCTGGCCGCCGCCCTGACGGACTTCCTGGATGGGTGGATCGCACGGCACAAGCACCTGGAGTCCTACTGGGGCGCGCTCATTGATCCGCTCGCGGACCGGGCCTTCGTGATGGTGGCGCTGCTGACCTTCACGGTCGAGGAACGGCTGACGCCCCTGGCGTTCGGCGTGTTGGTGGTGCGGGACGTGGCCACGGGCCTGGCGTTCCTCGTGACGCGGCTGGTGCCGAGGTTGCGGCCGGTGCGCTTCCAGGCGCGCATGCTGGGCAAGGTGGTGACGACGCTTCAGCTCGCGGCGCTGCTCGCGGTGTTGGTGATGCCCGAGCTGGTGCGCCCCCTGGTGGTGGCGGTGGGCCTGATGTCGCTGGCGTCCGTGGTGGACTACACGGCGGCGGTGTGGCGCTCCGCGGCGCGTCTTTCCGCGGAGGGCTCGCGCCTCCCCTCGTCCTCGCGGCGGCGCGTGGCGTAGGGCTTCACAGCCTCGGCGCGCGCACCTGGGCGAAGAAGCGTCCGAGCTTGTGCTCGTCCAGGTGTCCGTCCGTCCGCACGCTGCTGCACAGGTCGAGACCGAAGGGGCCCACCTGCCGGAGGGCGTCGCCCACGTTCCCCTCCTTCAGACCGCCGGCGAGGAACAGGGGGACGGGGGACTGCTCGCGGATGCGCCGGCTGAGGCTCCAGTCGTGGACGCGCCCGGTGCCACCCAGCTCCTTGATGGCGAGCGAGGTGTTGCCCGAGTCGAGCAGCAGCGCGTCCACCCAGGGCGCCACGCGCAGGGCCTCGCGCAGGGACTCCTCGCCCGTGACGTGGATGACCTGGACGATGGACACGCCGGGAAGGGCGGCCCGGAGCCGGGCGTGGTCTCCGGCGGAGAGCGCGTCGCACAACTGCACGGTGTTGGTCCGGCAGCGCCGCTGCTGGGCGACGATGTCGTCCACGTCCTGGCTGCTCGTGAGCAGGAAGGTGGCGATGGGGGGAGGCACGGCCATGGCGATCTCCGCGATGAGCGTTTCGGAGATGACGCCGGGGCCGCTGGGCATGGAGGAGACGAGCCCCAGCGCGGAGGCGCCCGCGTGAATGGCGCTCCACGCTTCCTGGACGCTGGAGATGCAGCAGACCTTGACGTGAGGGTGGGGGAAGGGTTCCACGGGGGCTCTCTCCTGAGGGGGTTGTGCTACTTCGCGTCCAGATAGGCGCGGTAGGCCTCGAAGCCGGAGGGCCGGCCCAGGAAGTCCTTCACCAGCTCGGCGGCGGGCTTGGAGCCTCCGGGCTCGAGCACCGTCTGGCGGTACTTCATCGCGGTGGCCTGATCCAGGTAGCCGTGCTTCTGGAACTCGGTCTCCAGGTCCTTGGCGATGACGAGCGACCAGATGTACGTGTAGTACGCGGCCGAGTAGCCCTCCAGGTGTCCGAAGGAGAGCTGGAAGTGGGTGCCGTCGCGGTACTCATGGCGGAAGGGGCTGTACTTGTCCTGGAGCTGGGCGAGCACCTGGGTGGTGTCGAAGCCCGGCGGGCGCGAGTAGTAGTCGAGCGACACGGCGGCCAGGAACATCTGCCGGCGTGTCCACAGGCCCTTGCCGGCCTCCTTCGCCGCGCGGAGCTTGTCCACCATCGCCGTGGGGATGACCTCGCCCGTTTGATGGTGGCGGGCGAACTCCTGGAGGATGGCGGGGTTCTGGGCCCACTGCTGCAGGAGCATAGAGGGCGTCTCCACGAAGTCCCACTCGGTGGAGATGCCGCTGATGCCCTTCCACTTCTGGCGGCCCGCGAAGACGTGGTGCAGCAGGTGGCCGAACTCGTGGAAGAAGGTCTCCACCTCGTCCTGGGTCATCAGCTCGCCCGGGCGCGGGAAGTTGCACACGAGCGCGCCCTCGGGGTAGCGCTTGCCGAGCTGGCCCGTGGTGATGTCGAACTGGGCCGCGTGCTTGTACTTGTCCTCGCGCGGGTGCATGTCCAGGAAGATGCGGCCGAGCAGCGCGCCGTTCTCCGTGACGTCATAGGCCTCCACGTCCGGGTGCCACACGGCGGCGTCCTTCACCGGCACGTAGGTGATGCCCCAGATGCGCGAGGTGATGTCCATCACCCCCTGCTTCACGCGGCCATACTCCAGGTAGGGCCGCAGGGACTGGGAGTCGAAGCCGAGCGTCTCGGCCTTGAGCCGGTCCTCGTAGTAGTCCTGGTCCCAGGGCTCCACGCGCGAGGCCTTGGGGTCGTCCTTGCGCTTGCGCGCGAGCAGCGCCGCGGACTCCTGCTTCGCGCGGGACTCGGCGGTGGCGCTCACCTTGTCGATGAAGTCCGCCGCCGTCTGGGGCGTGCGCGTCATCTTGGTCTCGGTGACGTAGGCGGCCCAGGTGGGGTAGCCCAGGAGCGTGGCCAGCTCGTGGCGTTTGGCGATGAGCTGGGAGAGCACCTCCAGGTTCTTCGGGTACGCGCGCTGGTGGTAGGCGCGCCAGAGTTGCTCGCGCGCCCGGGCGTCGCGCGCGTACGTCATGAAGGGGAAGTAGTCGGGGTAGTTGGAGGTGAGGACCACCAGGCCCTTCTTGTCCGGAGCGTGCGCGCGGATGAAGTCCTCGGGCAGGCCCGCGAGCGCCTGGGGCGGCAGTTCCACCCGGCGCACGTCCTCGGCGATGTTCTGGTTGAAGCGTTGGCCGAGCTTGAGGATGTCCTCGTTGAGCGCCTTGACGCGCTCGCGCGTGGCGTCGTCGCGGTCCACTCCCGCGCGGCGGAACTCCAGGAGCGTGCGCTCCATCCAGTAGCGCGTGGCGGCGTCCTCGCCCTGGAGGTCCACGGCGCGCAGGGCGTCGTATACGGCCCGATCCTGGGCGATGGACACGTTGAGGGCGTCGGCCCGCTGCTCGCACTCGCGCGCGGCGTCACGGAAGGCGGCCTGGGGGTGAACTTCGCGGGCGAGCCCCGCGCGGCTGATCGCCGAGCCCAGGGCGGCCATGGCGTCATCGTAGGCCTCCAGTACACTCCGATTCTCTCGTGCTGACGGGAGTGTCTTGAGGGCGGCGATCCGGGCGCGCGCCGTGTCCAGGTCGGCGGAGCAGGAGGTGGTGAATGTTTCCAGCGAGCCGGACAGGGGGCGGGAGCCCTCGGGCGCGGGCGGTGTCGGCTGGGAGGCAGGGGCCTCCTGGAGAGGAGCGGACACGGGAGCCTCCGCGGGGGTCTTCGAGGGGGTGTGGGAACAACCGGCCGAGGTCAGCACGGTCGTGAGCCAGAGCGCTGCGGTTCTCAAGACAACTCCTTCAGTGGCAATCGGGGAAGGGGGAGCAGGCGGCGGTGACTCTACCCCGTGCGGCCCGAGCGGCGGAGCGCCGTGGCGGGCACGAGCCCTTCTCCGGTTGCGGGGACGGATGCCTTCTGTCGCTTCCCGTACGGATTTCTTGATTCGGGATGAACACGGTTCATTCTCTTCAGCCTGTTATTTACAGTCATTGACAGTGCTGGAGCGGAGCCGAGGGGGCTCCGGGTTATGGCTACTCCAGCACACGTGTGGGTAATTCGTACGTTGCCGCCACAGAATTTCTACTTGGGTCGTCGAAGTGAGAGCGGGGGTCCCTATCGAGGGCCACCCCGCGAGGTGCCCCGATGCAACAGCCCGCCATGAAAACCAGTGTCGACGTTCCCGTCCTGGCCGAGGTTCCGCTCGTGCAGGGTCCCCGCCTGTCGATGCTGCGGATTCCCTCGGTCTGGTCGGTGGAGCCGAGCTTGTACGCCAGGGCGATGGATCGCCATACGCGCGCGAGGGTGCTGGCGGTGGAGCTCCTTCCGCGAGATCCGGCGCGAGTGCGGCGTTTCGACGCGGGCCAGTTTGGTCTGCTCACGGCGCATGTCTATCCGAAGGGGCGATGGGAGCGGTTGGCGCTGTGCAATGACTGGCATGCCTGGTTGTTCCTCTTCGATGACGAGGCGGATGAGTTGGAGGAGGTGGGCCAGCGTCCCGACTACCTCCGGGCGTATGTGGAGGCGTGTCTGGACGTGCTCCGGGGCGGCCGTCCCCGCGCGCACGCCACGCCGCTCGAGCGCTTCACGTTCCAGTTGCGCCAGCGCATGAGCCATCTGGCGAGCGAGCTGTGGATGGAGCGCTTCGCCCACGACGTGGAGGACTACCTCCTGCGGGGCACGCTCCCGGCCGCGCGCCACTGGACGGAGGGCACGGTCCCCGAGCTGGAGCCCTATATCGAGCAGCGCGCCCTGGACTCGGGGGTCTACACGGCCCTGGATCTGGTGGAGTTCGCCGAGCCGGGGCAGGAACTGCCCGAGGAGCTGTTCCGCCTGCCCCTCGTGCAGCGCATGCGGCAGCTGTGCACCCGGGTGGTGGCGCTGACGAACGACCTCTTCTCCTTCGAGAAGGAAGTCCTCTGGCACCACAACCCGAACAACTTCGTCCACGTGCTGCGGGTCAACCAGGGGCTGGGCCTGGAGGAGTCCATCTTCGCGGCGCTCGAGTTCATCAACTCGGACACGGACGCGTTCGTCGCGTGCGAGGAGGCACTGCTGGCCTCGCGGCTGAGTGACCCCCGGGTGCTCGCGTACGTGGAGGGGATGAAGGCGTGGATCCGCGGCAACGTGCACTGGTCCCTGGTGACGGGGCGTTACAGCTCGCCCACGTCGCCGTTTCCCGAACTGCGCCGCTAGGTCGGGGTGGGGGCGTTTCCGGCCGGGGGCAGGTGCTCCCGGATGACGCCGAGCCAGTAGTCGCGCCCGTAATACTGACTCATCTTCCCAAGTCGCTGGCCGTCGCGGAACAGCAGGAAGGTGGGGATGCCGTAGAGCCCGAAGCGCCGCGCGAGCTCCTCGTGCTCATAGGCGTTCACCTTCACCACGCGCATGCGCGCCCCCTCCAGCTCGGACAGGAGCGCGGGCTCGGCGGCCGCGTAGATGTCACAGTTGGGGCAGCCGGGCCCCCAGAAATCCACCACCACCAGCTCGCCTCGGGGTTCCAGGACCAGGGCGTCGAAGGTCTGCGGCGTCGCGTCGTAGCTCACGGGATGTGCCATGCCGACTCCCTGTAATGGCGGGCACCCCCCCGCTTCAACCCCGGAGGGGGAGGGGGGCGTGCGCGGGGAGGTGCGGAAAGGCTGACCGGACGTGGTGGGGCCGTGCACAATAGGAGCAGAGGTGTACTGCGCAGCGAGCCTGGGGCACCCTAAGTTGGGGCCCTTCGACGCGGAGGGGACATGCACGAGTGGCTGGAGGGACTTCAGAAGTCGGCGGTCAAGACGTCGGCCGGAGTGGGCCAGGAGGATGTCCGGAGGGCCGAGACGGAGAGCGGGGTGCCCGTTCCCGAGGAGCTCGCCGTCCTGTGGAGGACGTTCGATGGGGGCACGTTCCAGGGGGACGTCGTCCTTTTCAGCCTGCATGGTCCCGAGGGCGAGCCGAGCGTGTTGGAGAAGACGCGGCTGAAGCTCGAGGGGCTGCCCGCCGCGGGGATCTGGCGCATCGGGACCAAGGGCCTTCACCGGCACCTCTTCGCCGCGCGCAAGTCGGCCCTGGTGGAGCAGGCGGAAGAACCCCTGCCGGGTTGGACCGAAGCGCTCTCGGGCGAGAGCTGGCTCTACGGCACCTGGGATACGGAGGCCCGCGAGTTGCGCCTGTACCGCTCGTTCCAGCTCATGCTCGAGGTGCTCGTGCCTCCCAAGGAGGTGGAGGAGTTCGGTGACCGGACCTACGCCCAGGCCCTCTCCATGGTGCAGGGGGCGTTGAGCGACCTCTCGGTGGAGGACGAGGCGGGCGAGACGGCCCCGGCGCGCGCCGACGAGGTGGAAAAGGAAGAGGCGGAAGAGGACGTGGCCCGAGCCAGGGTCGACGAGGACGTGGAAGAGGACGAGGCCGACGAAGAGGCGTTGGCGCGGACCGATGAGGAGGAGGAGTCTGTCCTGGCGGAGGACGAAGCCGAGGCGATCCTTTCCGATACGGACGAGGCCGAAGAAGAGGACACTGAGGCCAACAAGGCGTTGAGTCAGCCGGTGGTGGCCGCGGCCAGGCGTCGGACGGTGAAGCTCCAGAAGCCGGAGCCCGAGGCTCCCGCGCGCAAGCCAGCCAGAAAGGCCCCGGAGCAGCAGCCTCCTCCTCCCGCGAAGAAGGCTCCGGCGAAGAAGGCTCCGGCGAAGAAGGCCGCCGCGAAGAAGGCTCCGGCGAAGAAGGCCGCTACGAAGAAGGCTCCGGCGAAGAAGGCCGCTACGAAGAAGGTGGCCGTGAAGAAGGGCGCGGCGAAGAAGGCCGCTACGAAGAAGGCGACCGTGAAGAAGGGCGCGGCGAAGAAGGCTCCTGCCCGGAAGGCCGCGAAGAAGGCGGCCGTGAAGAAGGGCGCGGCGAAGAAGGCTCCTGCCCGGAAGGCCGCGAAGAAGGCTTTGGGCAAGCGCGGTGGGGCGCGCGGCCGACGCTGAGCCGTGGTCCGGTCCGCGCGGGAGTGCGGCGGCTGGGACGGAGGGCCCTCCCGGGGCCCTCGTCTCGAGCGCGAGGGAGGTCAGTCGCTGGAGAGGTCGTCGGGACGGATGGGCCTCATGGGCTCGCTGGGCCGGGCGGTGATTTCCCGCTCCTCTTCCTCGTCGCTCGCCCTGCGGAACTCCTGGATTTGATCCGGGAGGATGTCGCGTGAGTCGGCTTCTTCCTCCAACGGCGGACTCATGGACAGCTCCGCGTCGGTGAGGTTCAACTCCTCCCGGCCGGTGATGGGATCCCGGTGGCGCAGGGATTCGGACTCGCCCACTTCCTCGGCTCCGAGCTTCTTGAATCGCATGGCAATGTCTCCCCAGGGACGCCGGGATGGCGCTCTAGCAACGGTGCGAATCCAAGAGGCTTCTCGCAACGGCCCTCGACTGCCCGCTCGCCGCCGGGGCGCTCAGCGCGGGGGGGGCGCGCCGGAGGGGTACTGGGGTGCGGCGCCCGCCCACACCATGAGCAGAGCGAGCACGCGCGAGAGCGTTTCGCGCAGGGCATAGCGGCGGGTGGTGGGACGGCCCTCGTCCGCGGCCACGCCCCACGCGTCGATGCCCACTGAGTTGGCGATGTAGAGCGCCCGGGTCAGGTGGAATCGCTGGGTGACGAGCAGGGCCTCTCGCACTCCGAAGACGGTGTGCGCCCGCACGGAGCTGTCGTAGGTGGACAGGCCCGCGGTGTCTTCCTGGATCGCCTCGGAGGGGACGCCCCGATCGCGCACGTAGCGCGCCATGGCGCGCGTCTCGTCGTGGAAGCGGTCCGAGTTGTCCCCGCTGAGCAGCAGCGTGCCCACCGTGCCCGAGTGGTAGAGGGCCAGGGCGGCATCCAACCGTTGGGCGAGCACGGGCGAGGGTTTTCCCCCCGGGGCGAGGCCCGCGCCATACACGAGCGCCACCGGGGCCTGGGGGGCCTGGGCGCGCGGGAGGATGCGGTCCATGTACCGCCACTCCACGTAGAGGGACACGGCCCCCACGGCCAAGGCGGCGCCCAGGCCCAGTCCGAGCACCACCAGGAGGGCTGTGCGCCTCCACCGTTTCTTATGGCCGCCACGACCCATGAATTTCCGGCCCAACGGCCGGGACCCTCATTGTCGTCCCTGATCCGCGTGGGGAAAAGCAACTCTCTTGCCTGCTGCCTGACCGTCGACACGGGCGGTGGATTCCCGGGTCCCGGTGACGGGGGCGTCGGGTTGGAAGGCCACGGTTGACCGGCCGCCACACCACCCTATATAGGGGGCCGCGTCCGGGCCGAACCCTCAGGCCCTCGTTTCTACAGGAGCTGGTGGCCTCATGGCGTCTCTTCGCGACATCCGCAAGCGCATCCGCTCGGTGAAGAACACGCGGCAGATCACCAAGGCGATGAAAATGGTGGCCGCCGCCAAGCTGCGCAAGGCCCAGGACGCCATCACCGCCGCGCGGCCGTACGCGCAGATCCTCGATCAAATCATCTCCGACCTCGTCGTGCGCTCGCAGGGCGAGGAGCTGGCCCACCCGCTCCTCACCTCGCGCCCGATCCGCAAGGTGGAGGTGCTGCTGCTCACGTCGGACCGTGGCCTCGCCGGCGGCTTCAACTCCAACGTGATCCGGCGCGCCAGCCGTTTCCTCTACGAGAACAGTGGCGTGCAGGTGGAGCTGTCCACCGTGGGCCGCAAGGGCAACGACTTCTTCCGCCAGCGTGGCCAGCAGATGCGCAAGGACTTCGGGCACCTGTCCCAGAAGCCCGACTACACCCAGGCCGCCGCCGTGGCCGAGGAGATGAGCGCGCGCTTCCTCCGGGGCGACGTGGATGCCGTCTACGTCATCTACAACGAGTTCCTCTCCGCCATTAACCAGAAGGTGACCCTGGCGCAGCTGCTGCCCCTGCAGACGCTGTCGGTCAGCGCGCCCACCGCGGCCCAGGCCGGCCAGGCGGCTCCCCAGGCGCAGCCCACTCCGGACCTGGTGGACTTCAAGTACGAGCCGAGCCGCCAGGAAGTGTTGGACCGGCTGGTGCCCCAGGCCGTGGCCATCAAGCTCTACCGCTCGCTCCTGGAGAGCGTGGCGAGCGAGCACGGCTCGCGCATGTCCGCCATGGAGAACGCGACGAGCAACGCCACGGACATGATCGCCAGCCTGTCGCTCACCTACAACCGGACCCGCCAGGCGGTCATCACCAACGAGTTGATGGAGATCGTGTCCGGCGCCGAGGCGTTGAAGTAGAAGTTCGGTTGACCTCCGGGGGAGCCTCCAAGTAGAGCGGCCCCGCCCATCCCCCGGGCCACCCTTTCGATGCAGAGACGGGAAGACAGTCCATGAGCGCTCAAGTTCCGACGGTAGGCAAGGTGACCCAGGTTCTCGGTCCTGTGGTCGACGTGGAGTTCCCGCCCGGTGGCCTCCCCGAGGTGTACACCGCCCTCAAGCTGACCAACCCCAACATCAGCGGCGAGCAGAACAACCTCACGCTCGAGGTGGCGCAGCACCTGGGCGAGAACACCGTGCGCTGCATCTCCATGGACTCGACCGAGGGTCTGAGCCGCGGGCAGCCGGTGACGAACACGGGCGCTCCCATCCTGGCGCCGGTGGGCAAGGCCACCCTGGGCCGCATCCTGAACGTCACGGGCGATCCCGTGGACGAGAAGGGCCCCGTGGTCGCCAAGGAGGCGTGGCCCATCCACCGCCAGCCGCCCGCGTTCACCGAGCAGGACGTGCGCGTGCAGATGTTCGAGACGGGCATCAAGGTCATCGACCTGCTCGCTCCCTACACCCGTGGCGGCAAGATCGGCCTGTTCGGCGGCGCCGGCGTGGGCAAGACGGTGCTCCTGCAGGAGCTCATCCGCAACGTGGCGGTGGAGCGCGGTGGCTTCTCCGTGTTCGCCGGCGTGGGTGAGCGCACCCGCGAGGGCAACGACCTGTACCACGAGATGCAGGACAGCAACGTCATCAAGGTCGACAACCTGGAGGAGAGCCAGGTGGTGCTGGTGTACGGCCAGATGAACGAGCCGCCCGGCGCCCGCGCCCGCGTGGCCCTCACCGCGCTCACGATCGCCGAGTACTTCCGCGACGTGGAAGGCCGCGACGTGTTGCTCTTCGTGGACAACATCTTCCGCTTCACCCAGGCCGGTTCCGAGGTGTCCGCCCTCCTGGGCCGCATCCCGAGCGCCGTGGGTTACCAGCCCACGCTCGCCACGGAGATGGGCAGCCTGCAGGAGCGCATCACCTCCACCACCAAGGGCTCGGTCACCTCCGTGCAGGCCATCTACGTGCCCGCCGACGACCTGACGGACCCGGCGCCCGCCACCACGTTCGCCCACCTGGACGCGACCACGGTGCTCAACCGCGCCATCTCCGAGCTGGGCATCTACCCGGCCGTGGATCCGCTCGATTCCACCAGCCGCATCCTGTCGCCGGACGTCGTGGGCGCCGAGCACTACGCCGTGGCCCGCCGCGTCCAGGGCATCCTCCAGCGCTACAAGGAGCTGCAGGACATCATCGCCATCCTCGGCATGGACGAGCTGTCCGAGGAGGACAAGCAGACGGTGGCGCGCGCTCGGAAGATCCAGAAGTTCCTGTCCCAGCCCTTCTTCGTGGCGCAGATCTTCACCGGCGCGCCCGGCAAGTACGTGAAGCTCCAGGACACCATCCAGGGCTTCAAGGAGATCGCCGACGGCAAGCACGACGAGCTGCCCGAGTCCGCCTTCTACATGGTGGGTGGCATCGACGAGGCGAAGGCCAAGGCCGCCAAGATAGCGGCCAGCTAGTAATACCCGCCGTCCGCGCGCCCGCGCCAGGAGGAGTCCACATGCTTCGTTCCGTCGTCATCGGGATGGTGTTGCTGGCGTTTCCTGGCCTCGCCGCGGAGCGCTCCAGCCGCGCGCGGGTGAGCGCCAATGGCGCCTACAGCGTGCGCATGGTGGAGCGGGGGCCCGGGCAATGCACGCTCGAGGTCTCCACGGAGAGCGGCACCGGGTGGAAGCTGGAGCGGTGCGTGGGCGGCGTGGATGACCTGTACTTCGCCTCCAATGACGGAGCGAAGGTGTGGATCCTCTACCCGCTGGCGCCCAAGGGCACGCAGAAGCTGTCCGGCAAGCAGAACAAGAAGGTGCCCGCGTGGGCCAACACGGTCGTGGCGGTGGAGTACGACCGCAACGGCGCGCGGGTGGGGGAGCGGCGCCTGCTGGACGTCGTGAGCCGGCAGGCCCTGCCCGAGGTGCGGCAGATGTCGCAGCACCTCAAGTGGTTGGAGGGCATGCTCGGAGTGCCGGGCAAGGGCCCCCGCCTGACGGACGCCGGGCGCATTGATTTCGAGACGGTGGGCGGCGGAAAGACCCATCAACTGACCTTCTGAAGAGAGCACGGAAAAGCCCATGGCCAAGCTGACGGTCGAGATTGTCACCCCCGAGAAGCGCATCCTGTCGGTGCAGGCGGACGAGGCGATCGTCCCCGGCGCCAGGGGCTTGTTCGGCGTGCGGCCGGGCCACACCCCGTTCCTGTCGCTCATCGAGCCGGGCCTCCTCACCCTGTCGGGCGAGGGCACCCCGCGCGAGGCCTACTTCGTGGCCGGTGGCTTCGTCGAGGTGAGCCAGGACAAGGTGCTCGTGCTCGCGGACGTGGTCGAGCCCGTGTCGGCCATCGACGCGGACGCGGCGCGCCGGCGTCTGGAGGAGGCGCAGGAGCGTCTGCGTGGCATGCCGTCGGACGACGTCCGCTTCGGCATCGAGCAGGCCACCGTGCGCCGCGAGACGGCACGCGTGAACGCGGCCGTGACTCGCTAGCCGTGTCTTGAATTCCCGCGCGGCGGTGTCTCGCCGCGCATGTCTGTCTTTACCGGCGTGGGGCGGGCCCGCTCACTCCCGGCGGATGTTTTCCGCCCGTGCGTCCCTCCAGCACCCGTGCTCGAACTCTTCCACCTGATCGCGGATCCTCCCTCGGCCGTGGCGCGGCTCTACGTCGTGGACTACGCGCTGGAGGATCGCGTGCGCTTTCGCAACATCGCCTTCCCGGACGCGGAGGCCGCGTGGCGTGAACGCGGTGGACACAGCACGCCCGCCCTCTGGGATGGCGTGCACCTGCATCAGGGCGCCGAAGCGGTCGTTGCTCGTCTCCAGGCAGTTGTCAACCTGGGGCGTGATGAGTAGCCGCTTGTGGTGGGAGAGCGCCCTTCACCCAACCTGTGCGTGGTGCACGGGGAACTCGCGGAGGAATGAAAGTCGGGACTGGTCATGGAACGCGGTTTGGTTATCTTGCCGCTCCCCATGTCGATGACCCCCGCCGAGCGCCAGGATAGGTTTCAAGCGGCGTTCCTGGGACTCGCGATCGGAGATGCCCTGGGGTTTCCCCTCAAGGGCATTCCGCCGGCGAACCTCGTGCGTCTGAGCGGCCTGGCCGACGACTTCCAGCCCCGGCCCCGGGGCAAGTTCGCCAAGGGCCAGTTCTCCGACGACACGCAGCTCATGCTCGCCACCGCCGAGAGCGTCATCCGCGAGGGCAAGGTGGATGGGCGCAGCACCGCGGTGCACCTCGCGTGGTTGTGGCAGGAGGGCATCATCCTGCAGCCGCCCAAGCCGCTCGCCGAGTCCCTGCAGAAGCTCGCCATGGGCACTCCGTGGATGAGCGCGGGCTCGCCCCTGGGCGTCAAGTGCCACTCGGTGCTCAGCCGCGCCATGGTGGTGGGCCTCTTCGAGAGCAAGAGCCGCGTGCGCATCCGTCACGACGCGGGCGTGCTCTCCATCCTCACGCACAAGGACCCGACGTGCGCCGGAGCCGCGGCCGCCTTCGCGCAAGCGGTGGCCATGGGCCTGACGACGAAGGAGCCGCCCACGCCCGCCGCGTTCTGCGAGGAGCTGGCGCTGGCGGCTGCGGCGCATGATCAGGAACTGGCCGAGGAGCTGCGCCACCTGCCCCGCCTGCTCACGTGGGACACGTCGCGCGCGCTGACGCAGCTGCGCAAGGTGAGCGTGCCGCCCAGCCAGCTCCGGGGCGTGGAGGGCCTGCCTCCGCACGTGGTGCCGGTGCTGCTCACCGCCGTGTACGCGACCCTCAAGATGCCGCACGACTTCCGCAAGGCCGTGGAGCTCACGCTGCGCTGTGGCGGCGAGGCCGACGCGGCCGCCGCCTGCACCGGCGCCATGCTCGGCTCCCACCTGGGCACGGCCGCCATCCCCGCGCGCCTGCGCAAGGGCGTGCTGTACGCCGACACCCTCGTGGACGCCGCGGATCGCCTCTTCCAGGCCCGGCAGGTGCGCGAGACCCTCGCCACTGCGCTCGCCCAGCACAAGCGGCGCCGCTAAGCCCTCGGAGTAGCGGCCGGGCGAGCGAGCCTTCGTCGAGCCCGCTCGACTTCCCCTTGCGGCCTTCCGATTCCAACTTCTCGCGGGAGAGCGGAACTCACCTGTGACCACCAGGTGGGTTCGGCGACGCCTGGGGAGGCAGCACGTGGAATTCGAATCGGAGCGGCTGGAGCGCAGGCAATTGGAGTCGTTGTCCACCACGGAGCTGGTGCGCCATGCCATCGACGAGGCGCGGCTGCTGGCCCGGGCGGAGGTCCTGCACGCGAAGAAGGAATTGAGGGAGGAGATCGCCGCGGCGAAGACCGCCGGCATCCTCCTGGGCGCGGGCGCGGTCTTGGGCCTGGTGGGCTTGTCGGCGCTGCTCGTGGCGGTGGGACTGGCGCTGCCGCTGGCTCAGTGGCTGGGCGTGCTGTTGGTGGGGGCCTTCCTGGTCCTGCTCGCCGCGGGATTCGCGTGGGCGGGTTCCAAGCGGCTGCCAACCCAACCCCTGCCGCATACCCAGGAGCGCTTGAAGGCGGATCTCATCCGCACCAAGGAGACCCTACAATGAGCGACGACACGAAGCGTGACGACACGAAGCGCGGTGGCGCCATCACCTCGGGACTGAGCGACCGCGAGCAGGTGGAGCGCACCGCGGACCGGCTCCGTGACGAGCTGCTGCTCACCCTCCAGGAGCTGGACCGGCGCCGCGAGCGGGCCTTCGACATGAAGTTCCAGGTGCGTCAGGTCCTCGAGCGCAACCGCGAACTGCTGCTCAAGGTCGGGGCCGGTGCGTTGACGGCCGTGGCCGTGGGTGTGGGCATCTCGTTCCTCAACGGGCGCCGTCAGGAGCGGGTGGTCTGGGAGCGGCGCCGCCGCGCGGTGTGGCGCGCCTGGAAGCACCCGGATCAGATCGCCTCCGCCTCCAAGCAGCAGCCCTTCGCCATTGAGCTGGGGCGCAAGCTCTTCTTCATCTTCGGCACCGCCCTGGCCACCGCCCTGGCCAGGAACGCCGTGCAGACGCTGGTCCCCTCGTCGACCCAGCCGGCCCAGCGGCTCTCCAAACGTCCGGGGGTCCGTTTCGTCCAGGCCGAGGCTCACGCCTAGCACCCGGGGACGATGTCTTTCGCGAACGCGGCCCTTCCCCTGGGGGAGGCGCCGCGTTTTCGTCTGTTTATGTATATTAGAATTGTTTAATGAAACGGAGTGATGCATAAGGCAGTATCATCATCAATATGGAACTGCTCTACGCGCGTGCCCAGATGGGGTTGTCCCTGGCTTTCCACATCCTCTTCGCGGCCGCGGGCATCGCCCTGCCGGTGTTGATGGTGCTCAGTGACTGGAAGGCGCGGCGCACGGGAGACGCGGACTACACGCTGCTGAGCCGCAAGCTGGCGAAGGGCACGGCCATCCTCTTCGCGGTGGGCGCGGTGAGCGGCACGGTGTTGTCCTTCGAGCTGGGGCTCCTGTGGCCCCACTTCATGGGCATGTACGGCGAGGTCATCGGGCTGCCCTTCGCGCTGGAGGGAACGGCCTTCTTCACCGAGGCGGTCTTCCTCGGCATCTACCTCTACGGGCGCGAGCGCATCTCTCCGGGACTCCACCTCTTCTCCGGGGTGATGGTGGCGCTGAGCGGCGCGGCGAGTGCCTTCTTCGTCACGCTGGTCAATACCTTCATGAACCACCCCTCGGGCTTCACCCCCACGGCGAACGGACCCATGAACGTGGACCCGGTGGCGGCGATGTTCAGCCCGGGTTGGGTCCACCAGACCTCGCACACGCTGCTCGCCTGCTACCAGGCCACGGCCTTCGCCATGGTGGGTATCCACGCCCTCATCCTGCTGCGCCACCCGGGCGCGTCGTTTCATCGCAAGGCGCTCGGCGTGGCGCTGCCCCTCGCGTGCCTCACCGCGCTCGTGCAGCCGCTCGTGGGCCATCAGTCCGCCGAACACGTGGCGCGCGCGCAGCCCGTGAAGCTGGCGGCCGCCGAGGCCCTCTTCGAGACCCAAAGGGGCGCACCCCTGAGCCTCGGGGGACTGCCCGACGTGGACTCGGGCACCGTGCGCTACGCGCTGGAGATTCCCAACGGACTGTCCCTCCTGGCCTTCTCCGACCCCCAGGCCGAGGTGAAGGGCCTGGACGCGTTTCCCCGGAACGAGTGGCCGCCGGTGGCCAAGGTGCACGTCGCCTTCCAGGTCATGGTGGGCGCGGGCTCCGCCATGGCGCTGTTGGCGGTGCTGACGCTGCTGCTGCGCTGGCGGCGCGGGGCCTGGCCCGAGCACCGGCGGGTGTTGTGGGGCTGGCTCCTGTGCGGTCCGCTCGGCGCGGTGGCCCTGGAGGCCGGCTGGCTCGTCACCGAATGGGGACGTCAGCCGTGGATCATCCGGGGGCTCATGCGCACGGCGGACGCGGTGACGCCCGTGCGCCACCTGGCCGCCCCCTTCTGGACGTTCTCGCTCGTCTACCTCTTCCTCGGGGCCATGGTCGTCTTCCTGTTGGTGCGTCAGGTGGTGGGCACGCTGCCGGACCGGGTCGGGCGGCACGACGAGGTGGCCCATGGCCACTGAACTGTGGCTGGGCGGCGCGCTGGTGGCCGCCTTCATCCTCTACGCCCTCTTCGGTGGCGCGGACTTCGGGGGCGGGGTGTGGGATCTCCTGGCGTCGGGGCCCCGCCAGGCGGAGCAACGGGCGCTCATCGCGCGGGCACTCGGGCCGGTGTGGGAGGTGAACCATGTCTGGCTCATCATCGGCGTCGTCATCCTCTTCGGCGGCTTTCCCCGGGCCTTCGCCGCGCTGACGGTGACGCTCCACGTGCCGCTCACCCTGCTGCTGCTGGGCATCGTCTTCCGGGGCACGGCCTTCACCTTCCGCACCTACGACGCGCGAGGAGATCAGGTGCAGCGGCGCTGGGGATTCGTCTTCAGCGTGGCGAGCATCCTGTCACCCGCGCTGCTGGGCATGTGCGTGGGCGCCGTGGTGGGAGGGGAGCTCCAGGGCCGGGCGCCCGAGGGCGTCTCCTCCGCGTGGTGGACTCCCTTCGCGCTCGCGGTGGGGGCGCTGGCGCTGTGCCTCTTCGCCTTCCTGGCGGCGGTGTACCTCACGGCCGAGACGCGCGAGCCCGCGCTCCAGGAGGACTTCCGGCGGCGGGCCCTGGGCTCGGGCAGTGCCGTGTTCCTCGCGGCGCTCGTCGTGCTCGTCCTCGCGCGCGAGGGGGCGCCCCGCGTCTGGGCGGGCCTGACGAGCTCACCCTTCGCCCTGGGGCTCCACGCGGCCACGGCGGTGGCGGCACTGGCCGCCTTCGCGCTGCTCGTCCAACGGCGCTTCGGGCTCGCGCGCGTGGCGGCCGCCGCTCAGGTGGGCCTCATCGTGGCCGGGTGGGCCGCGTCCCAGTACCCGTACCTCGTGGTGCCCGACCTCTCGCTCCAGGCCGCCGCCGCCGCTCCCGCGACGCAGCGCGCCTTGCTGGTGGCGCTCGCCGTGGGTGGGGCGCTCATCCTCCCCTCGCTCGCCCTGTTGCTGCGCATCTTCCAGACCGCGCCCCGTGAGTCCTGACGCCATGCGTCAGTTCTTTTTACCCCAGGTGCCGGGCAAATGAGCCTGGAGACGCATCCAGTAGTGCTTGGAATTGGGTTAGCTTCCTGGTGACTTGTTGAGACCGAGGGGGGCGTCTCTTCGTTTCGCCCGCCTGCTCACTTCCCAGGAGCCCGAGCCATGACGCGACCCAAGTTCGAGACGCTGGTCGACATCTTCCTACAAAGCACGGCCCACTACGGCCCGCGCCCGCTCTTCCTCGAGAAGAAGAACGGCACCTGGGCGGAGATGACGTACATCCAGTTCGCGCAGAAGGTGGATGACCTGCGCGGTGGGCTGGCGAAGCTGGGCGTGACGGCGGGTGATCGCGTGGCCGTCATCTCCAACAACCGCTACGAGTGGGCCGTGGGCGCCTATGCCACGTACACGCTCGGGGCCGCCTATGTGCCCATGTACGAGCAGCAGCAGGAGAAGGAGTGGCAGTACATCCTCAATGACTGTGGCGCCAAGCTGGTGTTCGTCGCCACCGACGCCATCGCCAAGAAGATCTCGGCGCTCAAACCGTCGCTGCCCGCGCTCGAGCACGTCATCCGCTTCACCGGCGGCGAGCAGGACGCGGACAGCTTCGCGGGCCTGCTGAGCCAGGGCTCCGCGTCACCCCAGCCCGCGGCCGCGCCCAAGCCCACGGAGCTGTGCGGCCTCATCTATACCTCCGGCACCACGGGCAACCCCAAGGGCGTGAAGCTCAGCCACGGCAACATCGCGAGCAACGTGGCCGCCATGCACGACATCTTCCCCATGGCCCACGATGACCGCTCGCTCGCGTTCCTTCCCTGGGCGCACGTCTTCGGCCAGTCCGTGGAACTGCACGGCCTGTACTCCATGGGCGCGTCCATGGGCATCGCCGAGTCCACGGAGAAGATCATCGAGAACCTGGCCGAGGTGAAGCCCACGCTCATCTTCTCCGTGCCGCGCATCTTCAACCGCATCTACGACGGGCTGCAGAAGCGCATGGCGGCGGAGTCTCCCCTCAAGCGCCTGCTCTTCACCCGCGGCATCGAGGTCGCCAAGCAGCGCAAGGCGCTCGCCGAGCAGAAGCGCACGAGCGCGTTTCTCGACTTGCAGCACGCCTTCTTCGACAAGGTCGTCTTCTCCAAGGTGCGCGCGCGCTTCGGCGGCCGGATGAAGTACGCGTTCAGCGGCGGCGCGGCCATCTCGCGCGAGGTGGCCGAGTTCATCGACAACCTCGGCATCACCGTCTACGAGGGCTATGGCCTCACCGAGACGTCTCCCATCGCCACCGCCAACTTCCCGGGCAACCGCAAGATTGGCTCCGTGGGCAAGGCGCTGCCGGGCACGCGCGTGGAGATCGACCGCACCGAGACGGGCGACCCCAAGCAGGGAGAGATCGTCGCGTTCGGCCACAACATCATGCAGGGCTACTACAACCTGCCCGAGGAGGACGCGAAGGCCTTCACCCCCGAGCACGGCTTTCGCACCGGGGACATGGGCTACCTGGACGACGACGGGTACCTGTGGATCACCGGCCGCATCAAGGAGCAGTACAAGCTGGAGAACGGCAAGTACGTGTCGCCGGCCCCCATCGAGCAGTCGCTGCAGCTCTCGTCCTTCATCGTCAACGCGATGCTGCACGGCCAGAACAAGCCCTTCAACACGGCCATCATCGTGCCGGACATGGGCTCGCTGACGAAGTGGGCCGAGGAGAAGGGGCTGAGCACCGCCATGCCCGCCCTGCTCACGCTCCCCGAGGTGCAGCAGCTCTACCGGGAGCAGATCGCCGAGTACACCAAGGACGTGAAGGGCTACGAGAAGCCCAAGCACTTCCTGCTCGTGGGCGAGGACTTCACCACCGCCAACGACATGCTCACGCCCTCGCTCAAGCTCAAGCGCCGCAGCGTGCTCAAGAAGTACGGCGAGGACATGGAGAACCTCTACCGCGAGGCGGAGAAGCGCGGCGAGAAGAGCGCCGCCTGAGGTTCTGCCTCGCCGAGGTCCGTGGCGATGGGGGGGTTCACTTCCCGTCGCGCAGGCGCGTGGCGAGGCGCGCCAGTTCTCCCTGATCCGCCGGAGTGCCCGCGAACGAGGGCAGCTCCGCCATGGAGTCGGTGGGGATGAGGTGCACGTGGGCGTGCGCTATCTCGTAGCCGAGCACGACCTCCACCACGCGCTGACACCCCAGGCGCTGCTTGAGCAGGCGCGTCACGGTGCGCACCGCCTGCATCAGCTCGCCATAGGCCTGGGGCTCCAGGTCGAAGAGGTAGTCGCGGGCCTCCTTGGGGATGACGAGTGTGTGCCCGGGCCTCATGGGGCGGATGTCGAGGAAGGCCAGGTGCCGCTCGTCCTCCCACACCTTGTGGCAGGAGATTTCACCTCGGACGATCTTCGAGAAAAGGGTTTCCGTGGCCACGCTGCTCTCCCGGCGAAGAGAAGGGCGGGAGGATAGGCGCGGGCCCGAGGCGCCAGGAGCGTTTCAGGCGCGCCGTGAGGGCTTCTCGACAACGTTCAGTACGGGATGCCTGGCCGCCTCCCCTCCGGCTTGACCGTCCTGAAGATTTTCCCGTGCGGGGTGGAGGGGTGCGGATTTTGGAATAGTGACTAGGCACCCCGTCGTTGTCGCGCAGCCCTCCCATGATCATTTCCACGATCTTCCTGCTCGCCTCCGCTCCGGCCGTCAGTCCCACTCGCAACACCGTGGTTCCCGAAGTGGGCGTACCGTTCGCCTGTGGCAGGGTCTTCCCGGTCAGTCAGGGACACGACACGGGCAGTCACCTGCAGAATGACACCTACGCCTGGGATTTCCGCATGCCCATCGGCACGCCCATCGTCTCCGCTCAGGACGGCAAGGTGCGCATGGCGCGGGGGGACAGCACCCAGGGCGCGTGTGATCCCAAGATGGCCGCGCACGCCAACTACGTCGTCATCGAGCACGCGGGCGGCATGGAGACCCAGTACCTGCACTTCAGCGCCGTGGTGGTGAAGCCCGGCGACACGGTGCACAAGGGACAGCTCCTCGGCTATTCGGGCAACACGGGCTGGTCCTGTGGCCCCCACCTGCACTTCAAGGTGGCCAGCACCCAGGGCACCGGGTGGAACAACCCCTCCGTCCCCGCGCGCATCGCGGGCTACGGCGATCCGGTGCGCGACACCCTCATCGCCGCGCCCTCGTGTGGCAACACGCCGGAACTGCCGATGATGGCCTCTCACGACGAGCGGCGCGCCAGCCAGCCTCTCGCGCCCGTGGTGCAGTCGCGCGAGGGAGAGCAGGCCTCGGGTGGCATTCCTCCCGGAGCCAGGGAGCTGCTGGAGAAGGTCGCGCGCCCGGCGATCAACACCGTGCGCACGCCGCCCCAGGCCCAGGCCTTCGACGACGGCTCCGGCGGCGCGAACTAACGCTTCGTTTCCTCGGAAGGGCCGGCCGGTTCCCCCCGGGCCGGCACCTTCATGAGCTGGAGCATCGGAGCGAGCCGCGCCTTGAGACCCTGGACGCGTTCCCGCTCCCGCCGCAGCGCCGCGTGACTCGGTCCGCGCTTCTGGGTCCGCCGCAGCGCGGAGAGGAATTGCTCCTCGTGGTGGATCAGCGCCTCGGTGAGGCGCGCCACCTCTTGATGGGTCTCTTCCCGGGCGCGCCACTCCTCGCGCCACTCCTCTTCCTCGAGGAGCGCCGTCTCGAGATTCCGCTGTGCTTCCCGCGCGGCCTCCCGGGCTCGAGCCTCCGCGTCCCGCGCCGACGCCTCCGCGTCCCGCGCCACCCGTTCCGCCGCGCGCGCCGTCTCCGCCTGGAGTTCGGCCTTCCGCTGCGCGCCGCGAGCGTGCTCCCACGCCACCGACGTCGCGAGGAAGAGCATTCCCACGAGAACCACACCCGCGAGGAGCTGGGCACTTCCCCGGCGCGCCTCCCGGGCCTCCCGTGTGAAGACGGCCTCCAGGAAGTCGCGTTGGTGCGGAGGGAGTTCTTCGCTCGAGCGCCGCTGGAAACGCCGCGCCTCCTGGAGCCGCTCCCCGCTCCACAGGAGGCCCGGGTCGGCGTTCTCCTCCCGCCACCTTCGGGCCGACTGCTCCAGGTGTTCGAGGAACGCCGTGTCCTCCTGGCGCTCGTCCAGCCAGCGGCGCAGGGGGGGCCATCCGTGGATGAGTGATTCGTGCACGAGCTCCACCGTCACGTTCGTGTCATCCGCTTCGCCGTGGACCCGCAGCAGGCGCATCCGTATCAGGTGCTCGATGAGCCGCTGCTGTTCCTCCGGCTCGTTCGTCAGCGCGCGCAGCTCGTCCAGGGTCGCGTGGGCCCGCGTGCGCTCGGGCGTCACCAACCGCGAGCACACCCGTCTGGCCAGGGCCTGCTCGGACGCGAGCAGGTTCGCGAGGACTCCGTCGGCGTGGCGGGCGAGCACTCCCGTGATGCCGCCCAGGGTCTCGTGGGCACTGACGGTGAGCCGCCGGGTGTCTGGATCGCGCGCTTCCCACAACGTGGTGGCGGCGAACTGGAGAAGCGGGAGCGCGTCCGGGGAGGACTCCAGATCCTGGAGCAGGCCGTCCACCAGGATGGGCATCTCGAAGGAGTAGCCGGCCCTCTCGGCGGGTCGCACCAGCGCCTCGCACAGGCCCTCTGCCCGAGGTGGCGCGAGGAAGAACAGGCCCTGGGATAGAACCGCCATGAAGCGCTCGTCCTCGGACACGGGGTCCATGCGGTCCGTGCGCAGCGTGAGGAGGACGCGGAGCGGCGAGGTGGCGTCATCGGCGATGCCCAGCAGGCACTCGGTGAAGGCCCGGCGCTCACGCGCGTCGGGGACTCGCGCGTACAGCTCCTCGAAGGGATCAATGAAGACGAGCAGCTTGCGGTGGTGGCGCCGGGCGCTGGCGCGCAGCACCTGGCCCGCGTAGCCAGGCTCGGCGTACAGCCGCCGCACGAGCTCGCGCTGCGTCGGGCTGTCCTCCTCGATGACGTCCGAGGGATGCTCCACCTGTTCCAGCAGGCGGGCCAGGGCCGACAGGGGGCGCTGCCCGGGACGCATCACGAGCGTTTCCCAGTCGTTGCCCGAGCGCTTCAGGGCGGGCACAAGCCCCGCGCGCACGAGGGAGGTCTTGCCCGCGCCGGACGGTCCGACGACGGCGAGCAGCGGGCGATCCTGGATGCGTTGACGGAGCGCGGCGACCTCCCGGGCGCGGCCGAAGAAGCGGTCCGCGTCGGCTTCCTGGAAGGCGGACAGTCCCGGGTAGGGACACGGGTCGGCGGCATGTGGCTCGTGGCGATGGACCTGGCCTGGAAGGAAGGGCTCCAGGGCGTGAAGGAGCGCGCGCGCGTCGGCGAAGCGCTCGTCCTTGTTCTTGAGCAGGCAGCGGTCGACGACGGCGGCCAGGCCTCGCGGCAGGGCGGGGAAGAGGGCCTGGAGGCGCGGCATGGACTCGTCGAGCCGGGCCGTCACGGAGAGCTCCTCACCACCGAGCAGTCCCAGGGGGTGCCGACCCGAGAGCATCTGGAAGAGCATGATGCCCACGGCCCAGAGGTCCGTGCGGTGGTCGACGGCGAGGCCATTGCCCCACTGCTCCGGGGACCTGTACGCGAGGGATTCGGGGAAGGTGCCGGGGGGCGTGAGATCCTGTCCGTCGTCGTCGAGCAGGCCCCCGGAGTTCGTCTTCCCGGGCTCATCGCGCTGGCGTGTTCCCCGGGGCGTCGGGGAGAGGCCGAAGCCGAGCACCTTGATGACGCCCGTGTCGGTCACGAGGATGTTGTCGGGCTTCAGGTCTCCGTGGACGACGCCCTGGTCATGCGCGTACGCGAGCGCCCGCACCACGGGCACCATCAGCTCGACGGCGCGCGCCGGGGGAAGCCGTTTGGGGCGGACGAGGGTCCGCACGGACTGGCCCTGGAGGTATTCGAGCACCAGGAAGGGTTCGCCCTCGTACTGGCCGACTTCATGGACGACCGCGATGTTCTCGTGGGAGAGGCGCGTGGTGATGGAAGGGGGTTGAGACGGGAGCAGGAGGGTGACCCGGCGTCCCATGCGGGTGTCGCGCGCCAGGAAGGCCCTGCCGCCCCGGCCGTCGCCGCTCAGCCCGCGGATGAGCTCGTAGTGTCGCAGCCATTGCCCGGGCACGAGCAGGCGGTGGGGCTCCAACGGTTGGGCATGGCGCTCGCTCTGGCTCATGTCTGGGCGCTCTCCGCTTCGCGCGCACCGGCCTCGGGGAGGGCCAGTGTTCCATCATGGCCATGGATGTGCGGTTGCCCTACCGGGTCGCGGGTACGGGGCGGGTGTCGGCCAGTCAGCGCAGACGGAGCAGGGCGCGGGCGGCCTCGCGTCCGGAGCGCAGGCTGTCCTGGACCGACTCGCCGAGCCGGGCGCCGAGCGCATCCAGGAGCGCGGTGAAGCGGATGAGGCCCACGCGGCGCACGGCGCGGGTGGTGCCCGCGAGGCTCGCCGAGGCCAGGAGCGCTCCCGTCCCCGCGAGCAACGCGAAGAGCGCACCCGCGTTGAGGAAGTAGTCCACGCCCAGCAGGGGACCCTCGATATAGGCCCGCGCCACGCGGTAGCCCACGTGGCCCAGCAGCGCGAACAGCGGCAGGTTGATGAGCGGCAGCAGGAGCCAGCGCGCCGTGCGCCACCAGCCCGCCACGGCCTCGGCCACCGCCGTGGTGAGCGTGTAGCGCCAGGCGCTCGCGCGCGCGGCCTTCAGCTCCGCGAGCAGGGTGTCCACGTCCGGCAGGCCCAGCGTCTCCGGCGGCAGTCCTCCCGCGTGCGCCAGGCTCCGGGCTTCCGTGAGCGAGGCGCGGGCGGCGGACTCCACGGCCAGGTCATCCTCGAAGGGCTCCACCACCGCCGTCTCCGCCGCGCGGGCCCGCGTGCGCTCGCGCACCGCGTCCAGCACGGTGGTGGTGGCCGCCACCGCGAGCCCCACCGGCAGGCTGCGCCTCGCCACCAGCGTCGCCGCGCCCAGGCCTCCCGCGCCCATGGAGGACAGCCGCATGCCCCAGGCCGCCGGGCCCCAGAATCGTCCCGCCGCCTGGTTGCGCACCTCCGAGGCGAGGAAGCCCTGCGCGAGCAGCAGCCGCGACTCGAAGTCCTCCCGCAGGCCCGTGGCGGCTCGCCCGAGCCCCGCTCCCAGCGCGGTGCCCGCGCGCGTGAGCGTGTCCTCCGTCTCCCTCAGCGCGCCCTCCACCCGTGAGGTGAGCTCCGTGAGCGCGCCCTGGGCGTTGGAGCGCCGCACCCGCTCGGCCACCGCCTGGGTGGCGAGGGACTGGAGGTGGAAGAGCAGGGCGCCGAATTCGCCCGATGGGTCCTGCCCCTGTTTCGCGGCGCGTCCGCTGATGGCGAAGACGGGCACGGACTCCAGGCCCATCCCGTAGCGCTCCGCGGCGAGCCGGCGGGCCTGGGACTTGAGGGAGTCGCGGGAGTCGGCCGACAGCTCGTCCGCGAAGTTGATGAGGAACACGAGCGCGCGCCGCCGGGCGAACTCCGCCAGGAACTCGGCCTGGGAGGACTCGGCGACGCTGCCCCGGTGCATCACCACCAACGCCACGTCCGCGCGCTCCAGCGCCGCGCGCGCCACCTCGCGGTGCGCCGTGGCCACGCTGTTGAGGTCCGGCGTGTCGATGAACACCTGGCCGCTCCACAACCCCCGAGGCCCCGGCGTGTAGCGCACCACCCGCGCTCCCACCTGGGTGATGTCCTCCAGCTCCAGGCCCTCGGGGGCGAAGACGGTGGCGGCCGTGCTGGTGGGCCGGTCCTCGCCCTCGCGCGCGAGCGCCTGTCCGGCCAGGGCGTTGAGCAGGGTGGACTTGCCCGCGCCGGTGGCCCCCACCAGCGCCACGGTGAGCGGGACGTCCTGACGCTCCCTCCCCCGGGCGTAGTCCTGGCGCAAGCGCTCCAGCCGCGCGGCGTGCGGCGTCAGGGCGGGCAGGGTGCGCGCGGCGGAGAGAAGACGCTCGAGGTGTTCGGGGTCGGGCAGGGTGTCGTCCACGGCCCCGAGCCTCGCCAAGGCGCGCCCGCCTGCCCAGCCCGGAATGGGCCGAATGTCTGACGTCGTGCGTCATGCACGCGTGGGGAGTGGGAAGGCCAGGCCGGACGTTGGTGTGCGGTTGCCCCGGACCCTACGCTGGGGTTCCTTTCGCCCGCCTCCCTCCCGCGCGAGGCAAGGACACTCTCGAAGATGATTCCCCAGGAAACCAAGCAGGAGTCCGCCCCTCGGGGGCTCCACCGGCACCTGTACGTCCAGGTCCTGGTGGCCATCACGCTCGGCGCGCTGCTCGGTCACTTCCATCCGGAGTTCGGCGCCTCCATGAAGCCGCTGGGAGATGGCTTCATCAAGCTGGTGAAGATGATCATCGCCCCGGTCATCTTCCTCACGGTGGTGACGGGCATCGCGGGCTCGCAAGACCTGGGCAAGGTGGGCCGCATCGCCGCCAAGGCGTTCGCCTACTTCCTCACGTTCTCCACGCTCGCGCTGGTGGTGGGGATGATCATCGCCAACGTGGTGCGCCCCGGCGCGGGGATGAACATCGACCCGGCCACGCTCGACTCCGGAGCGGTGTCCGGCTACGCCGCCAAGGCGCACGATCAGAACCTCACCGCGTTCCTGCTCAACATCATCCCCACCACCGTGGTGAGCGCCTTCGCCGAGGGGGAAATCCTCCAGGTGCTGTTCGTCTCCATCCTGTTCGGCGTGGCCCTGTCGCTCGTGGGCGAGAAGGGCCGGCCGGTGGTGGACCTGCTGCACTCGCTGAGCAGCGCGTTCTTCAAGCTGGTGAGCATCTTGATGAAGGTGGCGCCCGTGGGCGCGTTCGGCGCGTTCGCCTTCACCATCGGCAAGTATGGGATTGGCGCCCTCGTGAACCTGGCGGCGCTCGTGCTCACCTTCTACGCGACGTCCGCCGTGTTCGTGCTCGTCATCCTGGGCGCGGTGGCGCGCTTCAATGGCTTCTCCATCCTGCGGCTCATCCGCTACCTCAAGGCGGAGCTCCTGCTGGTGCTCGGCACCAGCTCGTCCGAGTCCGCCCTGCCCAACCTCATCGAGAAGATGGAGCGCGCGGGCTGTCCCAAGCCCATCGTCGCCCTGGTGGTGCCCACCGGCTACTCCTTCAACCTGGATGGCACCAACATCTACATGACGCTGGCGGCGTTGTTCATCGCCCAGGCGACCAACACCCACCTGACCCTGGGCCAGCAGGTGTTGCTGCTGCTGGTGGCCATGCTCAGCTCCAAGGGCGCGGCGGGCGTGACGGGAGCGGGCTTCATCACCCTGGCGGCCACCCTGTCCGTGGTGCCCACCGTGCCGGTGGCGGGCATGGCGCTCATCCTCGGCGTGGACCGCTTCATGTCCGAGTGCCGCTCGCTCACCAACTTCCTCGGCAACGCCGTGGCCACGGTGGTGGTGTCGCGGTGGGAGGGCGGGTTGGATCAGCAGGCCTTCGACGCGGTGATGAAGGGGCCCTCCCCCCGCACCGTCCCGTCCGAGCCGGTGGCCTGAGCGCCGCTCAGAGCGACTTCTCGCGGGCGTCCTTGTCGAAGAGTTCCTCCAGCTCCTTGCGCGCCTGGAGGGCCATCTGGGCGAGCTTCTCCACGTCCCCCTGGTGTTTGTACGTGGAGAGCAACAGCTCCTCGTCGTGCTGGCGGAAGCGCTCCACGCTGCTCTTGCTCTCGGAGAAGGTGAGGCCGAGCGCCTGGAGCACGTCGCCGGTGAGCTCCAGGCTGCCCGCGAAGGTCTCCCGCATGATGTGGGTGACGCCCAGGCTCAACAGCCGGTAGGCGTGCTGCCGGTTGCGCGCGCGCGCGAAGACGGTGACGTGGGGGAAGTGCTGGCGCACCGTCTCGGCCGTGCGCACCGAGGCCTCCACGTCGTCGATGGCGAGCACGAAGACGCGGGCCTTGTCCACGCGCGCCGCCCGGAGCAGGTCCAGGCGCGAGGCGTCTCCGTAGTAGACGTGGGTGTTGCCGAACTTGTTGATGAACTGGATGTGCTCGGCGTTGATGTCCAGGGCGGTGAAGCCGATGCGCCGCGCGCGCAACAGCCGCGCCACCACCTGCCCCACGCGCCCCAGCCCCGCGATGATGACGGGGTGGTCCTCCTCGGGGGACACGTCGAACGCGCGCTTCTCCGAGCGGCGCAGGCGTGGACGGACGGCCTTGTCATAGAAGGCGAAGAGCAGGGGCGTGACGGCCATGGACATGCTCACCACCACCACGAGCAGCTCCGACAGCTCGCGCTCCATCACCCGGAAGCCCACCGCGAGCCCGAAGAGCACGAAGGCGAACTCGCCGCCCTGGGAGATGGACACCGCCAGGCTCAGCGAGGGCTCCTGGCTCTTGAAGACGCGGAAGCCCAGGCCGAAGAGCACCAGCGCCTTGATGAGCACCAGCCCGAGCACCATCAGCCCCACGCGTACCGGGCCGCTCGCGAGCAGGCCCAGGTTCACCGACATGCCCACGGCGATGAAGAACAGGCCCAGCAGCAGGCCCTTGAAGGGCTCGATGTCGGCTTCCAGCTCATGACGGTACTCGGAGTCCGCGAGCAGCACGCCGGCGAGGAAGGCACCGAGCGCCATGGACAGGCCCACCTGGGCCATGAGCAGCGCGGTGCCCACCACCACGAGCAGCGCCGTGGCGGTGAACAGTTCCTGGCTGTGCAGGGACGCCACGGTGCGCAGCACGGGCCGCAGCACGTAGCGGCCACCGATGATGACCGCGGCCAGCACGCCCACCACCCGCACGGCGGATGACCAGCCGGCGTGCGAAGGCGCATCCGCCAGGGGCTCGCCGAGGAAGGGCAGCAGCGCCAGCAGGGGAATGACGGCCAGGTCCTGGAACAGGAGGATGCCGAAGGCGGCCTGGCCATGCTCGGTGGTCAGCTCGTTCTTCTCCGTCAGCAATTGCAGCGCGAAGGCGGTGGAGGACAGGGACAGTCCCAGTCCGGCGATGATGGCCGAGGCCATGGGCAGACCGAGCGCCACGCCCACCCCCGCGAGCAACACTCCCGTGCCCAGCACCTGCGCTCCTCCCAGCCCAAACACCATGCGGCGCAGCTCCCACAGGCGCGAGGGCCGCAACTCCAATCCGATGAGGAAGAGCAGGAGCACCACGCCCAGCTCGGAGAAGTGCAGGATGTTCTCCACGTCGGTGATGAGCTTCACCCCCCAGGGGCCAATCACCACGCCCGCCGCCAGATAGCCGAGCACCGAGCCCAACCCGAGCCGCTTGAAGATGGGTACGGACACCACGGCGGCTGTCAGGAAAATCAGGGCTTCGTGCAAGAAGGACATTGGCCCGCTTCATGTCATGCGCGCGCGAAGCGAGGCAATGGGCCGGGAAATCAGGCCCTCCCTTGTTTTCAGCCAAACCTCTCTGTTAGCAAGACGCACTGCGGCATCGGCGAGCATGGAGCGCGCAGGTGCCCGAAAATAGAGGGGCTCGTTCCTTGAACCGACATCTCGATAGCAACCTGGGGCGTGTCCTCATGGCCGCGCTGGTCGTAGGCGCGAGTCTGTGGACGCCATCCGTCCAGGCACAGCAGAACACGTCCGTGCTGACCGGCACGGTGACGAACGCCGAGACCAAGAAACCCGTGGCGGATGTGGTGGTGACCGCGACCTCGCCCAATCTCCAGGGCGAGCAGACCGTCGTCACCGACAGCTCGGGTCTCTATCAGATTCCGCAGTTGCCCCCCGGCACCTATACGCTGCGCTTCGACAGCGAGGGCTTCAAGCCCTTCGAGCGCACCGACGTCGTCCTGCGCCTCAACCGCACCATCCGTCTCAACGCGGAGCTGCTCCCCGAGGGGTTCACGGTGGAGATCCAGGTGGCCGGCACGCCGCCCTCCGTGGATGTGGTCTCCACCCGCACCGGCGTGAGCGTGGACAAGGAGCTGATCACCCGGCTCGCCACGGTGCGCCCGGGCTCCAAGGGAAGCGCGGCGCGCTCCTTCGAGAGCCTGGCCGAGTTCGCCCCGGGGGCCACCTCGGATGCGTATGGCGTGTCGCTCAATGGCACCACCTCGCCGGAGAACGGCTTCCAGGTGGATGGGCTCTCCACGGGCAACCCGGCGCTCGGCATCCTCGGCACGCCGCTGTCGGTGGAGTTCATCCAGGAGGTGAACGTCATCACCGGTGGCTTCCTGCCCGAGTTCGGCCGCTCCACGGGTGGCGTGATGACCGCCGTCACCAAGTCCGGCTCCAATGAGTTTCACGGCTCGGTTTTCGGCAACCTCACGCCGGGCGCCTTCGAGGGCACGCCCACGCGCGTGCTGCGCGAGGGCACCGTCATCACCACCACCCAGCGGCTGTGGAACCTGGGTGACTTTGGCGGCACCCTGGGGGGCCCCCTCGTCAAGGACAAGCTCTGGTTCTTCGCGGGCGTGGCGCCGTCCTTCACCCGCCGCGCGCTCGATCGCAATCTCAACGCGTTCGTGCTCGGTGAGGACGGCCGGCCCGTCAAGGACGCCAATGGCTTCTCCCAGACGGAGACCATCCCCGGCACCTTCCAGCGCTACTTCGCCGACCAGCGCTCCGTGCAGTACATCGGCAAGCTGACCTGGCAGGTGCATCCGGACCATGGCCTCACCCTGTCGGTGTATGGCACGCCGTCCGGCTCGGGTGGCAACGGCCGCTTCGGCTACAACCTCGACAACGGCGCCGTGGAGACGGACAACCTCAACGGCACCTACGAGGCGCTCGCCCACCGCTACAACCAGAACGCGCGCGACATCGCCCTCAAGCTGTCCTCCTCCTTCCTGGACAAGCGCGTGCTGCTGGACGCGAACGTGGGCTGGCACCACCAGACGGACGACACCCTGCCCGTGGACGGCAGTGGTCTGGGCAACGGCACGGGCCTGTCGGGACTCGCCCAGTTCAACATGCGCCGCACCGGCACCGCCGCCGCGCCCAACTACTACTCCATCAACGACTTCGAGTCGCTGCCCGACCCCTCCTTCTGCGACCCCGCGGGCACCGCGAACGCCGTGCGTTGCCCGGTGTCCAGCTACTTCCTGGGCGGCCCCGGCTTCCTGTTGGACCGCACCGTGGACCGCTACCAGGCCAACGTCGTGGGCACCTATCTGCTCAACGCGCTCGGCCACCACGTCATCAAGGCGGGCGTCGACGCGGAGATCATGACCAACCGCGACTCGCGCGCCTACTCGGGCGGGGTGCTCTACAACGAGGCGACCGACGGCAGGTCCTTCGTGGACTTCCGCTCCTTCGGCTACCTCACCGGGCCGGATCAGGTCGTCTATCAGCCGTTCGTCCCCACCTCCACCCGCGCCAACGCGGTGGGTGCCTTCGTGCAGGACAGCTGGAGCATCCTCGACCGCGTCACGCTCAACGCGGGCCTGCGCTACGACACGCAGAGCGTGTACGGCACGGGCGGCGACGTGGCCTTCGAGCTGCCCAACCAGGTCTCCCCGCGCGTGGGGCTCGTCTACGACTTCACCCGCACGGGCCGCTCCAAGCTGTTCGCCAGCTACGCGCGCTACTACCAGAACTCGGTGCTGGCCATGGTCAACTCCCAGTTCTCCAACATCACCCGCCTGACGGCCACGCGCAGCCGCGCCCCCATCCAGGGAGGCCCGGGGTGTGATCCGCTCACGCAGTCCGCGCCGTACACGGAGTGCCGCGACGCGCGCAACATCGCCGTCCCGGGTGGCACCAGCACGGGCATCAGCCGCCAGTACACGCAGACCTTCGCCATCAACAGCCCGGTGGATCCCGAGCTCAAGCCGCAGTCCTCGGACGAGATCGTCCTGGGTGGCGAGTACGAGGTGCTCCCGCGCGCGACGCTGGGGCTCACCTATACCCATCGCTCGATGAACGAGGTCATCGAGGACATGTCCATCAACGAGACGACCAACTACTTCATCGGCAACCCGGGCCGGGGCATCGCCGCCGCGTTCCCCGAGGCCGTGCGTGACTACGATGGTCTGTCCGTCTACCTCAACAAGGCGTTCGCGGACCTGTGGCTCGCGCAGGTCAGCTACACGTACTCGTACCTGCGCGGCAACTACTCGGGCCTCTACCGCCCGGACAACAACCAGCTCGCGCCCAACGTCACCTCCGACTTCGACCTCATCGGGATGATGGAGAACAAGACCGGCGTGCTGCCGTTGGATCGCACCCACAACGTCAAGGTGTTCGGCTCGCGCGAGTTCGTGCTCTCGCCCACCACCAGCCTGGACGTGGGTCTGTCCTACCGCGCCAACTCCGGCGCGCCGCTCAACGTGACGGGCTCGCACTACATCTACGGCAGCGGTTTCACCTTCATCCTGCCGCGAGGCAGTGGTGGCCGCCTGCCCTGGGTGCACAACGTGGACGCGCACGTGGGCGTCAACCACAAGCTGGGCCGGGGCCTCACGGGCGCCGTCACCCTGGACAGCTTCAACCTGTTCAACTTCCAGGCCGTCACCAGCCAGGATCAGGTCTACACCCTGGACAACATCGACGCGCTCGTGGGGGGCTCCCTCGCGGACCTGCCGAACGTGAAGAACCGCGCCGGCCAGTCGCCCGCGCTCAACCCCAACTACCAGAAGCCCTTGTCCTATCAGCCGCCGCGCAGCATCCGCATCGGCGCGCGCGTCTCGTTCTGAGCCGGAGTCCCAGCACCATGAAGACCCAACGAATCCTCGCGTGGACTCTCCCCCTCGGATGCGCGGCCGTGCTGGCCGCTTGTGGCGCCGAGCAACCCGCTCCCCAGTGCACGGTGGGCCGCGGTGAGCATGCCGTGCGCTACACGCTCAAGTCGGGCTCGGGCGTGTGTGCCCAGAAGACGGCGGAGATCGTCGGCGCGCAGGCCTTCCGCACGCCCGGCTCGGGTGTTCCGCCCACGCTGGCGCTCAAGCCCGCCTTCCTCCTGCCGGGGACGGAGCCCGCGGCCTCCGTGACGGCCTCGGGCGACTTCACCACCGAGTACCCCGTCGACAACGTGTGCCAGGTCCCCTCCATGTCCGCGGCCCGGCAGACCAATGGTGGCACGGCGCTGAGCTACCTGTGGAGCAACCTGCGCATCCAGGGCCGGGCGGCCATTCCCGGCACGCAGTGGGTGGCGGAGCTGGAGTACACGGAGGGCGATTGCACGGCCACCTACGAGGCCGTGGGCGTGTTCCCGGCCATCAAGTGCGAGCGGACGGAGAATGGCGTCATCGTGCGCGACCCGGCCATCTGCAAGCAGGCCCGGGCGGGCTCGTCGCTGGATCCGGCGTTCCCCATCGTCTGCGAGGAGAGCGCCAACCTGTGCGTGCTGGACGGTCAGCCGCCCGCGCTGGTGCCGTGAGGTAGACGGCCCCGCCGGTCAGTCGATGGGGCGGCGCTCGGAAGGGGCGCCGCCCACGCCCAACCGGCAGGCGATGGGCAGGGCCAGTCCCACGTGTTCGAGGGAATGAGGCGTCTGCTCCACCGCTCCCGCGAGCGAGCACTCCACCACGGACAGGGGCGCATGGGCCGAGCCCATCGCCGCCACTTCCTGGACCCGGGCGGCGAAGCGGCGCAGCAACTCCTCGCGGTGGGCCTCGGGCAGCGCGACGAGGGCCTGCACCGCCCCGAAGCCGAAGCGGGGCAGTTTCTTGGATTGGCGGCTGTCGGCCTCCGCCTCCTGGCAGGTGCGCACCAGGGTCCCCATGCGCGCGCCTCGCTCCCAGAAGTCCCACTCCGCCGCGAGCGGTGTCTCCAGCCAGCCATCGAGGCTGACGAAGGCCGTGTCGTCATCGGGGAGGGACAGCTTTTTCTGGGTCGGCCGGTCGAAGCGCACGCCGTGGGGCCGGAACAGCACCTCGGTGGCGAGCCGTTCCTGGGCTCGCCGCTGCAACTGCTCGCAGGCGCGCCGCAGCGTGGGCAGGGCCTGGGCCGCCTCCTCGGCCTCGAGCGAGACGGACAGGGACACCCGGAGGACGTCCGGCTTCACGGTGAGCTCGGCCCGCAGGACAACGGGCTCCCGGAAGTCGGCGGAGTATTTTTCCTTGGCGAAGGACATGGCGGACGGGGAGCTTAGCTGGTGGCACTCTGGGCGGTATGCGCACTTGGGCGGATCCAGGTGCTTCTTCACGGAAGAACGCGATGAAACGACGTCCCCTTGTCTGGCCCGCGTGTGGGCTGCTGCTCTGGTCATGGGCCTCGTGTGGCCGCTCCTCGTCGTCGGAGGCCTACGCCGACTCCTCACGGAGCGCCTACTCGGTCGGCGAGCCCACGCTGCCCGAGGGGATGACGGTCCGTCCGGACGTGCTGCTCGTGGCCTTCACCTTCCGCCACGAGGCGGAGTCCCTGGAGCAGGCGCTGCCGGGACTGAAGCAGGCGGTGGAGCACTATGTGGCGGCGGCGACGGAGGCCAGCCACGTCGGGGTCTCGGCGCGGATGGGGGAGCTCGAGTGGGCGGTGCGCAAGATCGGGTACCGAGACGTGGTGGTGCACGGGGTATTGGAGGTGGCGCTGCCCGAGTCCCTGGACTTCTGGGGCCGCGAGATGCTGGTGGCCACGCTGGCGCGAGTGGGCGAGCAGGAAGTATCCGCGGCGGAGCGGGCGAACGCGGGGTTGATCGCGTCGTTCTCCCACCCCCGGGCGAGGCTGAGGGATCCCGAGGCATACCGGGAAGCGCTCACGAAGCAGTGGATGGACCGCGTCCGGGCGTTCACCAAGCAGGTGGAATCCGAGCAGGCGCCCTTGCGGCTCGTCGGTTGCGAGCCGCCGGGCGAGGTGAAGCAGCAGCCCCTCTCCGTCAACGAGGTGTCGCTGTCATTGACGGGAGTGGGCTGCCGCCTGGGCCTGGCGAATCCCTGAGGCGTCAGGCCGGTTCGGTGGCGCCGAGGGGGAACTCGGTGTCCTCGTCCAGGGCCCGTCGCAGCACGGACGCCGCGTCGTCGAGGATGGGGTCGCCGTGGGCGAAGCAGAGCACCTCGATGGGCAGGTGTTCGAGGATTCGCCGCACGCTCGAGCGTGTCCGGGCCGGATCATCCTGGTACTGGCTGTCGACGAAGCGTGGCGTGCCTTCCTCGTCGTGGGAGAGGAGATCCGACAGGAAGATGACGCTGCGGGGCCGCTCCAGCCAGAGCGTGTACATGGCGATGGCCGGCCCCGGCGTGTGGTAGGCCACGAGGCCTCCGGGCAGGGTGTCTCCCGCGCCATAGGTGACGTCCGCGTTGTCCTCCAGTCCGTACGCCTGCTGGGGAGCCCAGACGGGAGCGCGGAAGGCCTTGCGCAGGTGCCACGCCGCGCGCTGGTGATTGCCGGCGGTGAGCACGATGGCTTCCACCGGGCCCAGCTCCCGCAGGGCCTCCTCCTTTATAGGCAGGGGATCGATGAGGGTCACGGCACCGTCCTCGGCCACGACGGCGTAGGCCTCGCTGCGCACCCCACCAATCCGGTCGTCCCGGACGCTCCACCGGTAGAGACCTGGAATGACCTGCTCGACTTGCTCGGCTCGTTCCTTGGGTTGGCTCATGTGTGGAAAGATAGGCACCCATTCCATACGAACAGGACCGCCCGGCTGCCTGAATGCTCCCGGAGCGGGGAATCCTGATTTCCTGGCACGAGGCATCGCCGCCCCCAGCTTCGAAGGAGGTCAGGAGGTGAGGCCATGCGGTGGAGCCGTTCGCTCGGTGCACGGGGGTTGTTCCAGAGATCGGCTGCTCTGGCGGCGGGGTGGTGGGAGCGGTTCGTGGCGCGCTCGGTGGAGCCGCCCCATCACCGCCGGGTGAGGCAGGCGTTCCTCGTGGCCATGGGCGGCATCTACTTCATCGCCTTCACTTCGCTGGGGCGCCAGGTGCTGGGGCTCTATGGCTCGCGCGGCATCCTCCCCGTGCGCGAGCTGGCCGACTCGCCCCGGCTGGCCGCCCTGGGACGCCGGCGCTACCTCCAGATGCCCTCGGTGTTCTGGTGGGACGCGTCGGACAAGGCCCTGGTGCGGGGCATCCGCGTCGGTCAGGCGCTGTCGCTGGCGGTGATGGCGGGCCTCGTGCCCCAGCCGGCCCTGGCGGGGTTGTGGGCCCTCTACCTGTCCTATGTGTCGGTGGGGCGGGAGTTCCTGTCCTTCCAATGGGATGCGCTGCTGCTGGAGATGGGCCTGCTCGCGATCCTCACCGCACCGGCGGGCTTGAGGCCGGGTCCGGGACGCCGGGAGCCCTCCGCGCTGGAGGTGTGGGCCTGGCGGGCGCTCGTGTTCCGTCTGTACCTGGGCTCGGGGTTGTCCAAGCTCCAGTCCGGGGACGAGACCTGGCGCCAGCTCACCGCCTGCGACTTCTACTTCGAGACCGCGCCACTGCCCACGCGAGCCGGTTGGTATGCGCATCAGGCGCCGCGCCGTCTGCGGAAGGCCGCCACGTTGAGCGTGCTCGTGTTGGAGACGGCGGGCCCGTTGCTCGTCTTCGCCCCGAGGCGGGTGCGGTTCGCGGGCCTCGGGCTCCTGTCCGCGTTTCAGGCAATCCTCTTCGCCACCGGCAACTACGGCTTCTTCAATGTGCAGTCGCTCGCGCTCGGCCTGTGGCTGTTGGATGACGCGGCCCTGACGCGCGTGTGGCCGTCCACCCCCCCACCGAGGCCCCGGCCGGTATGGCGGACGGGGGTGGATGCGCTCGCGGTGGCTCCCCTGCTCGCCCTGGGCGCGAGCGAGTTGCTGGCCCGCCTCCAGCGTCCGCCCCCCCTGCCGCGGGGGTTGGAGTCGCTGGAGGGGTGGCTGCGTCCCCTGCGCGCGGTGAATGGCTACGGCCTGTTCGCGGTGATGACGGTGCGGCGGCCGGAAATCTCCCTGGAGGGCTCCGAGGACGGACGGACGTGGCACGCCTACACCTTCCGCTACAAGGTGAGCGCGTTGGAGGAGGTACCCCGGCAGGTGGCGCCGCATCAGCCGCGCCTCGACTGGCAGATGTGGTTCGCGGCGTTGGGGTCTCCTCCGAACTGGCTGCTCGCCCTGGTGCTGCGGCTGCTCGAGGGCTCGCCCGAGGTGGAGAAGCTCTTCGCCCACACGCCTTTCGCCGGGCGGCCGCCCCGCTACGTGCGCGCCGTGCTCCATGATTACCGGATGACGGACCGGGAGACGCGAGCGCGCACCGGAGCCTGGTGGACGCGCGAGCGGCTGGGGCTCTACCTGCCGCCGGTGAGTCTGACTCCTGCGGGAGAGGGCCCCCGGCTCCAGTGGTACGCGGGAGAGTGAGCCGTCAGCGCACGGGTTTGGGCGAGCGCGAGGGCCGGGGCGGGGGAGGGGGCCGCGCGGTGGGCTTCGCTTCCGGGTCCCCATAGACGCCCCGGTATTCCGGAGGCAGGAGCAGGGCCACCCGCCGCATCATCGCGTCGGCGAGCGCCTGGCGGGTGTCCTCGGCCCCGCGCGTCTCGGCGGTGAGTTCCTCCACGAAGAAGGGGGCGCCCAGGCGGACGGTGAGGTGGGCGCGGCGCACCTGTTCGCGGCCCATGTCCCGGTCGTCGATGGGGATGAAGTGCTCGGTGCCGGTGAGGGCCACGGGGACGATGGGCACCCGGGCCCGCCGGGCGATGAGCGCGGCGCCCGGCTTGGCCTGGAGGAGCGAGCCCGTGCGGCTGCGGCCTCCCTCCGGGAAGATGAGGACCGAGTGGCCCTCCTTGAGTGTTTCCACGGCGCGCTTGAGCGGCTCGATGTCCGCCGAGCTGGGGCGGATGAAGATGGTGTGCACCACCTCGGTGGCCAGCCGGGTCATGACGGTGCCACGCAGTTTGATGCCCGCCAGGAAATACACCCGCCGGGGCCGCAGGGCCCGGTCGAGCGTGAAGCCGTCCGCGTTGGACAGGTGGTTGCTGATGAAGAGGCAGGGAGCGTCCGGCACGTTCTCCCGCCCCACGACCTCCAGGGTGGTGCGGTGGGCCCAGACGGCATCCATCAAGAGCCGGACGGCGGCCCGGCGCGGACGCGGGGGAAGCAGGGACAGAAGAGTGAAGACATGGTGGATCACGGCGTGCTTTCCCCCGCCACACGGGGGCCCCCATGCGAGAGGTCTCGGGGGGAAACCCCGCTTTGTCGGGGGAGCATTCCGGGAGGGACGGGCCTCACTCGTGGGCACCTGGGCGCGGGGGCTTGCCAGGAAGGCGAAGCGGACGTATCGAAATACATCCCCGCCCTTCGCCGTTCGTCAGTACGCCGTGACGCCTGTCCGCTCCCCTGCCGCCGAGCACCCCCCCGATGCCCGTCCGTTGCCTGCTCCTGATGTCCCTGCTCGTCCTCGGGGCCTGCCGTTCCGCCCCGGCGACCCTTTCCCTCGCCGTGTCCGAGGAGCGGCCGTTGCATGCCGCGGGACAGACCGTGGTGGTGCAGGCGACCGCGCTCGACTCGCAAGGCGAGCGCGTGGAGGAGCCCAGGCTGCGGTGGATCAGCTCCTCGCCGGAAGTGGCCTCGGTGGAGAACGGCGTGGTGGTGGCGCGCCGCTCCGGGCGGACCACCATCGCCGCGGCGGCGGGCAAGGCCCGGGCCTCGGTGGAGGTGCAGGTGTCCATCCCCAGCATGGTGGACATCCGGGTGGATGGGGCGGACTTCATTCTGGCGGGCAATTCCGTCGCCATCTCCGCGGTGGTGCGCAACGAGCTGGGCAAGCCGCTCCTGGACGTGCCGCCGCAGTGGTCCTCCCATGATGAGTCGGTGGCGCGGGTGGAGAACGGCCGCTTGATGGGCGTGTCGCCCGGCCGGACCACGGTGACGGTGGCGGTGCCGCCGCTCAGCCGCAACCTGGCGGTGCAGGTGGTGCGCTCGGACTTCGCGCGGATGGAGGTGGAGCCCACCCACCTGGTGTTCGGCAAGCCAGGGCAGAAGCAGCAGCTTCGGGCGCGGACGTTCACCAACCGCAGCGTGGCGGTCACCGACGTGCCCGTCACCTGGTTCAGCTCCGACTGGTCGGTGGCGACGGTGTCTCCCTCGGGGCAGGTGACCGCCGTGGGGCCGGGTCGCACCGTGGTGACGGCCACCGCGGGCCGGCGCAAGGCGGCGGCCGAGGTCGTCTTCGACGTCAAGACGGCCAGGCGCTAGGCGTCCGTGTCAGCTCCGGCGGGACGGTGTCCGGCCATGAGCCTTCTGGGGCAGCAGCGTCGCGAGCTGGAGCAACACCCGCAGCGAGCGGGGAGACAGCTTGCGCGCGCGCTCGAGCATCCGCCCCAGGTGCCGCGCCTCCGCGGCCTGCGGGACGGGCGTACGAACCCGGGGCAGGGGGACGGCGGGGTGGACGGCGCCCAGCATCCGATCCGCTGACAGGTTCAACGTCACGCACAGCTTGCGCAGGGTGAAGATGCTGGGGGAGACGGTGCCTCGCTCGAGGCGGCCGTACACCTCGGTGGCCATGTCGAGCCGGGCCGCCACGTCCTCCTGGGTGAGGCCCTGACGCAGGCGGGACTCGCGAGCGGCGGATCCAATGGCGTGTCGCAAGGACTGGGTGAGCGAGTCCGAAGGCATGGTGACGGGCACGAGGGGGCGGTGGGACGGAGGGAGCGGCGCGTGGCGAACGGGAGGAAGCCCCCGCCCTACTTCGGAAGGGACGCCTTGCCGCCCTTCTTGGGAGGCGGCGGTTGGCTCGCGGCGGGATCCGGAGGGCACGGAGGGATCCGGCCCTGGACGGGGGGCAGCAGGGTGAACTCCACCCGGCGGTTGAGCGCCCAGTTCGCCTCGGAGTCATTGGTGGCGAGCGGGCGGCTGCGACCGAAGCCCGCCGAGCACAACCGCTCCACGGCGATGCCGCTGTCGAGCAGGAAGTTCATCACGCTCGCGGCGCGGCGGCGCGACAGGTCGAAGTTGTAGGCGTCATTGGCGCGCGCGTCGGTGTGGGCCTCCACGAGCACGCGTTGAATCTCCTCGTGCTTGAGCATCTCCTCGGCCACCTCCTCGAGGATGGGGAAGGACTCGGGGAGGATGACGTCCTGGTCCGTGGCGAAGTGGACCTGGTCGAGCACGATGATCTTGTTGCCCTCGACGCGCGCGAGCGGGCAGCCATTGCGGCCCTGAGGGCCCGCCGGGAAGGTGGGGCAGGGGTCGAGCCGATCCACCACGCCATCGCCGTCCTCGTCCGTATCCGGGCAGCCGCCGTTCTCCACGGTGCCAGCGACGGTGGGGCACCGGTCGGCCTCGCCGATGACGGAGTCTCCGTCTGGATCCACGTTCGGAGGAGGCGGGGGCGGGGGCTCGGGAGGCTCCTTGAAGCGCTCGATGGCCTCCCACTCGCGCGTCTTCGCGGGCACCCAGATGAGGGAGGTGAAGAAGCGCAGGGTGGGCGCGGTGAGCGAGCAACCGCACCCCACGCCTCCGCCGACGGTGAAGGTGAGGCCCAGGGAGGTGTACCAGCGCAGGCCCAGGAGCACCTCGGAGGGCAGTTGCCGCAACTGGGTGGGGAGCTTGTCGAGCAGCGTGCTGCCGGTGAACATGCCCACGGCGGTGATGCCGGTGCCGCGCAGGATGGGCACCTCGGCGCCAGCGCCGAAGTTGGCGGCGTTGCCCCATTGCACACCGGCGAACTGGGCCTCGGGGCGCAGCCACAGCCCGGCGTTGAGCGCCAGGAGGATGCCCGATTCGAAGCGGTAGTCCGCCATCAGCACGGGATTCCAGGTGACCGAGCCATCACTGGCGAAGGCGTCCTGGAGGCCGGTGGGCAGGCTCATGCCGAGGCTGAGCGCGGCGCCGAAGCCCGAGCCGTCCGGCGCGCGGCGCAGGCCGGGAATGGCCACCTTGCCCATGAGGCGCAGGTCCGCGGGGGTGAAGGAGCGGATGAAGCCCTCGGAGCCGATGGCCTCCAGGTTGTCCGAGTCCTGGAGGAGGACGAGGGGCATGTCGACGCCGAACTCCACCCAGTCGAAGAGGCCCACCGAGGCCATGACATCCAACTGGAGGCGGTTGTTCACCACGCCGAGCGCCTTGGCGTCGGTGCCCGACACGACGAGCACCAGCGGGTTCAACGACAAGTTGAGGTAGGCCCCGCCGGAAATGGACAGGTGCGAGAGGGGACGCGATTGGCCGACGCCGACGAGGTCCTGGGGCGCGCCGAACGGGCGGAAGGCCTGGATGTCGAAGCGGGTGTCCTGGGCCGAGGCGGTCGCCGCCAACATGAGTCCCAGGACGAGGGCGGCCACTCGGCTCATGCCGTACCCCGGGGGCGCCGGGAGAGGAACACCGCCACGATCAACAGGGCGAGGGCCATGGGCGCGCCCTGGTTCGTGACGCCGCAGCACGGAGCGCCGCCCGCGGCCTCGGTGCCGGGCTTCCGCCGGCCAGGCTCGCACTGTTGGGTGAGCGCCGAGCAGTACTGGGTGCCGATGCAGTCGTTGCTGTCGTTGCAGGAGGTCGTGCAGACGTTGAGCGCGGTGTCGCAGGTGCCGCCGCAGGGGCAGTGGGCATCGGCGAAGCACTGCACGCAGGCATCGCCGAGGCACACGGTGTCCTCGCCGCACGTCACCGCGCAGGTGGTGGCCGAGCAGGTGTGCGTACTGGGGTCGCAGGTGCCGCCCGGGCCGCAGTCGGCGTTCTCGCGGCAGCCCACGCAGGAACTGCCCATGGTGGTTCCGTCGGTGAGACAGAAGGGGGCTTCGGGAGCGCAGGCGCCGCAGCGCGCGCCGCAGCGCTTGTCCGTGGTGCACGAGGCACACTCGCCACTGATGCAGAACTTGCCGTCACCGCACTCGAGATCCGAGCGGCATGTGACGCACACCTGGCCGTCCATGCAGTAGGGACGATCCGAGGGGCACTTGGAGCATTGAGCGCCACAGCGCTCCGAGGTGTTGCACTCGGGGATGGCCTCCACACACCGGCCGTTGGCGATATCGCAGCGCTTGCCGTCGGAGCAATCGCCGTCGTTGGAGCACTCCACGCAGGTGGGCGAGGCGCCTGGAGTGGTCGCCGCGCACTTGAGACCCCCGGGGCAGCAATTGCAGGAGGTGCCGGCGCAGCTGTCCTGGGCCGAGCAGGCCTGGCAGGTGTTGTCGATGCAGCTCTGACCGCGAGCGCAGTGGGAATCGGTGACGCACTCGCGGCACTCGTGCGCCTGGGTGTCGCAGTGCTGACCATTGGAACACTGCGCGTCGGTGTTGCAGCCCCGGCACTGGTTGGTTTCCAGATCACAGCGGCCATTGTCGCAGTCCGAGTCGTCCACGCACTGGACGCAGGTGAACGTGCCGTTGCGGTTGATGCACTCGGGCGTGGAAGCGCCGCAGGGTGAGCAACTGGGTCCACAGAAGACGGCCGAGTCACACGGGGCGCACAGCGCCGCGCCGTTACAGTAGTAGCTTGGGTCGCAGCCGTTGTTGCCGGAGGTGTTGGCGAACTGGCGGTTGCACTGCTGACACTGGTTCACGTCCGGGTACGACGGGCGTCCGCTCTCGGTCTGGTACAGAGCCACGGGTTGGACCAGGGAGAAGCCCGCGGCACCAAGCTTGACGACAGGGGACTGATTCGCGGCTCTTTCGAAGTCGTTGAAGTTTCCAACAAGCATCGACATCTCCAGGGCCGCATGCTCGGAGATCTCGGCGTAGAGCACCTCTACCGTATAGAGGCCTTCCTTGAGGAAGGTGACGCTGTTGGTCGTCCGCCACGTTGGCAATCCAAGTTCTGGCGGCCGGTTGATGACGGGGTAGGCAAGAGCCTGTCGGTCGTAGATGGTGAGCGCCACGGCGTCATCGGCGTAGAAGCCGAAGTGAACCGGAATGCCCGTCATGGTCGGAGTGACGTTCAGGTAGCCCCGTAGCCGAGTGCCGAAAGACACGGACGTGCCCGCCGCGAAGAAGTCGCAGCCACCCTCCTTGCATCCCGGAGCCACGTTCTCGAAGTCGCCGTAGCTCAGCTTCAATCCGGACGTGTTGTTGTTCGATAGATCGAACCACGTGCGAAGCACCGACGTGACACGCGCGTTCGGATTGGAGGCGTCCGGGGGCGTATCCAGGAAGGTGTTGAGTCCCGCGTTGAACCCAGTGTCGGTCTGGGGGAAATCCAGCGTGGGCCGCGCCGAGACCCGCGACGCCATGCACAGGCCCGTTCCGGGCTGGGCGGAGGCGGGCAGGACCGCGACAGGGTCACCGGTGATGATCACCGGAGCCAGCTGAGTGGCCTGCGCCCCTGAGGCGAGGGCCACCATCAGCATCGCCACGAGGGCGGCCAGTCTTCGGGAGGGGTATGAGGACACGGAGCAGCAGGATTCCCCGGCCAACCTCTGTGGTCAAGTAACGGCCAGGGTCACTGAATGGGGGGCGGTACGTTAGCTTACCCTGCGTGCGTTCCGGTCTCCAACCGTGGACGCTCTACTCCTTCTTCAAGGCCACCGCGAGTCGGCCCAAGAGCTTGATCTGTCCGGAATCCAGTTGTCGCAGCACTCGCAGGACGGCACGCACTTCGGGTTTCTCGCCTTGCTCATTGGGCGGCTCGGTCAACTTGAGCGATCCGTCGGGACCCGCGAGTCCCAGCAGTTCGTCCGCTGAAATCCGCAGTGCCCGGCACAGCCTCAACAACGTGGGAACGCTCGGCACCATGCCGCCGCGTTCGATGCGCCCGTAGACCTCAGTCACCAGGTCCACCATCTCGGCTACATCCGCCTGGGTGAGCTGCGCACGCAGACGGGCCGAGCGAGCGGCCTCTCCAATCGTCTTCGCCAGTTTCTTGTCCATACCTGAACCCACCCTACAGTGTAGGCACGGCGGAATACGACGCATCAGGTTGTTGGAACAGGACTGCAAAGGTCATTTCCGCGACCCTATTTCCGAAGTCAGTCCCCGCGCGCCCGATTTCCATCCGGACTCCATCCCCACCTTTGGTCCCCTCTCCGTTGCGCGGCACAACCCATGTGCGAAGCACTCCCACCCACCTCGTGGTCCGCGTGTCGCGGTGAAAAACAGCATGCCCGACCGGTCTGACACGGCGGAAATTCAGGAGGCGATGCACGAGGTCGTCTCGGTGAGGATCCGCGCGGTGCGTACCCCCTCCCGCACCTGGGTGTCGAGCTGGCCGAGCAGGGGGGCGAAGAAGCGCTCCGCGAGCGCCCGCGCCAGGGTGTCTCCGTGGGACTCGGCCCACCGGTTCGTGACGCGCTCGCGCACATCCGTGCCCAGCAGGTCCACGAAGCGCTCCAAGAGCGGGGTGGACAGGAGCGTGCCCGCCCAGATGACGGCGTCCTGACCGAAGCCGCCCGTGACCACCGTCACCACGGCGGCGGCCCCCGCTGGCACCGAGTAGACGAGCGTGGCGAGGCTCTGCAGCAGCTCCTCGCGCGGGCCGCCTTGCAGCTCGGTGGCCACCAGGCCCCGGCAGAACTGATAGAGGCCTTCCCGGTCACTCACCTGGGCTTGGAGCGCCTCGAAGCCCAGCGGTTCCTCCAACCGCGCGAGCGTGGCGGGGCCAAGGGACTCCGTCAGCGCCTCGCGCAGGCGCGCCTCCCCCTTCCAGGCGGCCACCTCCGGCGCGAATCCCTCCACCAGCCGCCGCACCCCATCTCGAAGCGTGGTCTCCGTGGACTGGACCACGGGAGGCGCGGTGGGCTCGGGGCCGACGAAGGAGCGGCGCACCTGGCGCGACACGAAGGTGAGGGCCGTGGCGAGCCCCCTGAAGGGCAGGCGCACGTAGCGGTGGAAGGTGCTGCGCGAGTCCAACTCGTCCCGGAAGGCTTCCACCATCACGTCCGCGGGCACCGCCCGGAGGGCCGCGGCCCGGCCCACCGCGTGCAACTCGTGGCGCAGCCGCAACCGCAACCGCTCCGGCTCTTCCGTGGCGGCGGTGGCGGCGCGTGCCAGTTGCTCCATCTCCGCGCGCGCATCCCGGAGCGAGGCCTGCAGGGCCCGGGCCTTGAGGGCGCGCGCATGGGTGGGCTCACCCAGCAGCGCGGAGAGCGCCGGTCCACCGTCGAGCGGATGGGTGGCGAGCGGCTTTTCTCCGGCCTCCACTTCCGGCTGATGCGGCGCGAGGTAGCGCGCGAGGGGTGGGTGGCCCACGTCTCCGGCCAGCTTGTCCAGGTGCCCGCGGGCCGTCTCCTCGCGCGAGGCCTCGTTGTAGACGAGGAGGTAGGGGTGCCCGTGGCCGACGGTCCCTCGCAGGAAGTCCACCAGGGCGGCGTTCTGATACGTCTGCCGGCTGACGACGAAGATGAGCACGTCCACGGTGACGAGCAGCGCCTCGGCGCGGTCCCGGTTGTCGCGGTAGACGCTGTCGAAGTCCGGCGTGTCCATCACCACGAGGCCTCGGGGCACGGCCTCGGAGAGCACGAGGTAGAGCCTGCCCGAGGGGCCCGGTGCGTCCACCGGAGCCGTCTCTCCCTCGGACACGAGGACGATGTCATAGCGCCGGGTGAGGAAGTCCCGGAGCGCGCCCGTCCATGTGTCCGGGTGCGTGGCGGCGAGGCACTGCTTGGTGAGGCCACCCTCGGGGCGGGCCGGGGACAGGGACGTGCCCACCAGCGCGTTGAAGAGCGTGGACTTGCCTACGTTGTTCGGCCCGGCGATGGCCACCAGCAACAGCGGGGCATCCTCGCCGCCGAGCCGGGGCAGCAGGTCGCGCCGCAGCCGCTCCTGGAGACGGCGCACGGCCTCGGCGTCGTCTCCGTGGGTGATGGGCTCCAGGGACGGCAGGACGCCGAGGGCGGATTCGAGCGCGAGGCGCAGGGGGGCGAGGTCGTTCATCCAGTACTTCGGAGGACACCACGGGGCGGACGGGATGCCTAAGGAAAGACGTCCTCAGCGGCGCGAGCGCAGGGCCCGGCCCACCTTGCGCGTCAGATCCGTGGGATCCAGGGGCAGGGGCACGTAGTCGTACACGCCGCCGGCGATGGCGCGCGACACCACCGTGAAGTCCTCGCCACCGCCGCACAGCAGCACGGGGGGCGCATGGGGCCGCTGGGCCAGGGTGCTCGCCAGTGCCAGGGCCTCTTCCAGGGCATGCGTGCCTCGAGGCACCACCACCAGCGCGCCCATGCCCTCCAGGGAATCCTGCTCGCGGCGGGGGACCACCTGATAGCCCGCCACCGCCAGCGCGGTGCTGACGCCATGCGCGAGCGCCGCGCCATCCAGTTCGATGACGGCCACGGGCCGGGACACGGACACGGACGCCGGTTCCCCGGGTCCGGACGCGATGGACGCGATCCGTTCCGGCGGTGCCAGGGCCTCGCGCAGCCGGGCGGCCAGTTCTCGCGCACTCGCTGGACGCTGCGTCTTCGCCTTGGCGAGGCTCGCGAGCACCAGTGTTTCCACGGACTCGGGAATGCCTCGCTCGGGCATGAGCTGGCGCACCGGGGGCGGAGGACGGTAGAGGTGGCCGCTCATCACCTCCACCTCGGGCGAGTCCCCGAACGGAGGACGGCCCACGAGCAGTTCGTGCAGCAGACAGCCCACGGAGTACAGGTCCGCCCGGGCGTCGACGGGCTCGCCGCGGCAGCTCTCGGGGGACATGTACGCGGGGGTGCCCAGCACCTGTCCCTTCTCCGTCAGCCGAGAGGATTTCTCCTCATGGACGAGCGCGGCGAGGCCGAAGTCGAGCACCTTCACCCGGGGCGCGGACACGTCCCCCACCATCATCACGTTGGAGGGCTTGAGATCGCGGTGCACCAGACCCACGCCATGCGCGGCGTCCAGGACCTCCAGCACCCGCGCGGCCAGCTCCACGGCGGTCTTCACCTCCAGCAGGCCGTAGGAGTCCAGGAGCTCGTTCAGGGGAAAGCCCTCCACGCGTTCCATCGCGAGATAGAAGTCCCCTCCTTCCTGACCGTGGTCGAAGACCTGGACGGCGCCCGGGTGCTTGAGCCGGGCCATCAACGGCCCCTCGCGCTGGAATCGGGCCGCGGCGCCCGGTGTCTGGGCGACGTGGGGATGCAGCACCTTGAGCGCCACGACGCGTCCCAGGCCCAGTTGCTCGGCCTCGTACACCGTCCCCATGCCGCCCTGGCCGAGCGTCCCCGTCACCTGGTAGCGCCCGGCCACAACTCTTCCCATCCACGGATCCTTCTGGCGCGCCATCCGCCTAGTCTCCCCCGGCCTTGAACCGGTCGAGCTTGCGGTAGAGCGTCTTGCGGTCCAGGCCCAGCACCTGCGCGGCGAGGGACTTGTTGCCCTTCACCTCCTCGAGGACGCGCAGGATGTAGCGGCGCTCCACTTCCTCCAGCGTGGTGAACTCCGAGGGGTCTCCACTGGCCACCACCACGTGCGAGGCGCGCCAGGCGCGGATCTTCTCGGGCAGGTCGTCCACGGCCAGGCGCTCGGTGAGGGTGACGGCCACCGCGCGCTCGATGCAGTTGCGCAATTCGCGCACGTTGCCGGGCCAGCCATAGCTCATCAACCGCTCGGCCACGGCCTCGTTGAGGCCCGTCACCCGCTTGTTGGCGCGCGCGGCGAAGTGCTCGATGAAGTGCTGGGCGAGCAGCAGGCAGTCCCCGCCCCGGGCGCGCAGGGGCGGCAGTTCCATCTGCACCACGTTGAGCCGGTAGAAGAGATCCTCGCGGAAGCGGTTCTCCTCCACCATGCCCTCCAGGTCCCGGTGGGTGGCGGCCACCACGCGCACGTCGAAGGCCACCTCGTGGTCCCCGCCCACGGGGCGTGCCCGGCGCTCCTGCAGCGCGCGCAGCAGCTTGGGCTGCAGGCCGAGCGGCATCTCCCCCACCTCGTCGAGCAGGAGCGTGCCGCCGTGCGCCTGCGCGAAGAGGCCCGAGCGCGCCGCCTTGGCGTCGGTGAAGGCGCCCTTCGCGTGGCCGAACAGCTCGCTCTCCAACAGGGCCTCGGGCATGGCCGCGCAGTTGACGGCCACGAAGGGCCCCGAGGCGCGCCGGCTCTTGTCGTGCAGCGCCCGCGCCACCAGCTCCTTCCCCGTGCCGCTCTCGCCGTGGATGATGACCGTGGCGTCCGAGTCCGCCACGCGCGTGAGCAGATCGTACACCTTGTTCATGGGTGGACTGGAGCCGAGCAGTCCTCCCAGGCGCTGGGACTCGGCCACCACCTTCGTCAGCCGCACCACCTCACCCTTGAGCTGGTGGTGCTGCACGGCCCGGGTGAGCGTGTGCACGAGCGCGTCCATCTCCACCGGCTTGGTGATGAAGTCATACGCGCCCGCGCGGATGGCGGCCACGGCCGTCTCCATGCTGCCAAACGCCGTCACCACCACCACGGGCAGGTCCGGCAGGTTGGCCACCACGCGCTCGCACAGCTCCGTGCCACTCAGGCCCTGCATGTTCAGGTCCGTGAGCACCACGTCGAAGGGCTCCTGCCGCATCAGGGACAGGGCCGCGTGGGGATCCGTCAGCGAGGTGACGGTGAAGCCGCGGCGGGTGAGGCGCGCCTGCAGCAGCTCCACCATGCTCGGGTCGTCGTCGACAAGGAGGACTCGTCCGCTCATGTGTCCTTCACAGGGGGAGGAAGAGACTGAAATGGGTGCCTTCGCCGGGGGTGCTGCGCACGTCCAGCCAGCCCCCGTGCTCGCGGACGATCTCCAGCGACACCGGCAGGCCCAGTCCGGTGCCCTCGCCCACGGGCTTGGTGGTGAAGAAGGGCTCGAAGATCTTCTGCAGGTTCGCCGGATCGATGCCGCTGCCCCGGTCGATGACCTCGATGAGGGCGCAGGCGCATGCGGATGTCGGAGGACCCCGCTGGGGGTGCACGGCCTCGGTGGTGGACAGCCGGACGGTGACGAGCCCCTTCTCCGGTGAGGCGTGCAGCGCGTTGACCACCAGGTTCGTCAGCGCTTGCTGCAACTGGCCCGGGTCCACCTGTGCGCGCACGGGCTCGGGTGGTTCCTCCAGCGCGAGCCGCTGCATCCTCCGGACGCTCAAGGGGGCCAGCAGCGCGAGCGCCTGCTTGAGCACCGCCCTCAAGTCCACCTCGCTCTTCTCGGGCTGCCGGCGCCGGGCGAAGTCCAGGAGCTGGCGGATGATGCTCGCCATGCGCTCGGCCTGCAGGCGGATGGTGCGAGCGCTCTGGCGCGCCGCCTCGCCCTCCACCTCCGCGTCGGCGATCATCGCCGCGTGGCCGGAGATGACGGCCATGGGCGTGCCCAGCTCGTGCGCGATACCGCTGCCGAGCTTGCCCACGGTGTTGAGCCGGTCCGCGTGCCGCAACTGCTCCAGCGCCGCCACGCGCGCGGCCATCTCCGATTCCAACTTCTGGTTGGCTTCCTGGAGCGACCCCGCCACGGCGCGCAATTCCAGGTCGGCGCGCATGCGCTCGGTCTCGTCGCGGGTGATGAGCACCGCGCCCCAGCGTGAGCCGTCCGCCCGGCTCAAGGGCGAGGCCGTCCCCGTGAGCACCCGCATGGCGCCATTGGCGTGCCGCACGCCCCAGCCGATGCCGCGCACCACCTCGCCGCGAAGGGCCCGCTCCAGGGGCCGGTAGCGCCGCTCGATGGGCTTCTGGGTCTCCAGGCCGAGCCAGGCGTCGGGCTTCATCAACAGGAGCGCGCCTTCCTCCTCGGTGATGCCGAACTGCTCGCGTGCCGCGGGATTGAGCAACTGGGGCCGGCCCTGGGTGTCCACCACCAGCACGCCATCGCCCGTTTGTTGGATGAGCGCGTCCAGCATCTCCTGGCGCTCCTGATCCCGCTCCAGAGACGAGCGCGCCGCCGCCGCCACCCGCCGCCGCAGCTCGATCTGCGCCACCACCTGCCGCCCGAGCGTGCGCAGCGCCTGCTCCTGCAACGCGGTGGGAACGCGCACCTCGTTCAGAAGCACACACAGGGCGCCCAGCGCCGTGCCCTCCGCGTCGAAGAGGGGCACGCCGAAACAGGCCCGGACGCCAGGCTCATCCCGCACGAGCGGAAGGGGAGCGAGGAACGGCTCCTGCCGTGCATCCCGCAGCACGAAGAGTTCCTGACCGCTCAGCAGCGTCTGTTCACAGAAGGCGAGCGAGGCGCCCCGCTGCTCCGGCGTGAGGCCACCGATGCAGGCCAGCAGCCGCTGTTGATCCTGCTCGACGCGGCTCACCAGGGCGATGGGCGCCTGACACAGCGTGCCCGCCAGCGCGGCGAGGTCGTCGAATTCCTGCTCGGTGGGGTTGTCGAGCGCCGCGTACCGGCGAAGGACCTGGAGTCGGGTGCTTTCCGCGGGACTCATGATGAAAACCCCACCCTATCGCACCCGGGGCACCGGGGCCGGTGCGCTTCCTCCCTCGCTCGTTCCCGGGGTAGGGTTCCGGGCTCATGCGATTGCCCCTTTCCTGCTTCCTGATCGTGGGATTGTGGGGTTGCGCCGCGACGCGAAGCTCGGCCGTCTCCGAGCCGTCCGCCGCGCATGCCCCGGCCCCCCTGCCGTTCATCGAGAATGACTACGCGCGTGCTCTCGTCGAGGCCAAGGCCAAGGGGCTGCCGCTCTTCGTCGATACGTGGGCGCCGTGGTGTCACACCTGCCGCTCGATGAAGGCCTACGTCTTCACGGACGCGGCGCTCGCGAAGCACGCGGGCCGTTTCGTGTGGCTGGAGGTGGACACGGACCAGCCGCGCAACGCCGACTTCCTGGAGAAGTACCCGGTGGAGAGCTGGCCCACCTTCTTCATCCTCGACCCCAGGGAGGAGAAGGCCCTGGTGCGCTTCGCGGGCAGCGCCACCGTGCCTCAACTGGAAAAGCTCTTCGAGGATGGAGAGCGCGCGTACCGGGGTGGAGCCCAGGGGCCCGAGGCCTTGCTGGCCCGGGGGGATGCGCTCTATGGCGAGGGCAAGTCGGCCGAGGCGGCGGATGTCCTCTCCCAGGCGCTCGCCGAGGCTCCCGCCGATTGGTCCCGCCGCAGCCGCGCCCTGGAGTCGCTGCTCGTCGCGCAATACGGGGCGAAGCGCCACGAGGCGTGCGCGCGCACGGCCCTGGCGGAGCTCCCCAAGGTGCCTCCCTCCGCCTCGTGGGCGAACGCGGCGGGCCTGGGCCTGATGTGTGGACTGAAGGTGCCTCCGGAGACGGCGGGCGCGAAGGCGTTGCTGGCGGCGCTGGAGGAGAAGGGCCGCCAGGCGCTCTCGCCGGAGATCTCCATGCCGGCGGATGATCGCTCGGGCGTGTACGAACTGCTGGTCGAGGCCCGGGAGCAGTCGGGAGACACGCCGGGCGCGAAGGCGCTCGCCGGGCAGTGGCTGACGTTCCTGGACGCGGAGGCCGCGCGGGCGCCCACGCCCGAGGCTCGCACCGTGTTCGACTCGCACCGCATGTTGGCGGCCCTGGTGTTGGGAGACCCGATGCGCGCGGTACCAGCGCTCGAGCAGAGCGAGAAGGATCTTCCCGGCGACTACAACCCGCCCGCGCGCCTGGCCAACCTGTACCGGCAACTGGGCCGGCTGGACGACGCGCTGGCCGCGAGCACCCGCGCGCTGGAGAAGGTCCAGGGCGGACGGCGGTTGCGCGTCTTGTCGGAGCGCGCGGACATCTACCTCGCCCGGGGCGAGCGCGACGCGGCGGTCCGCACGCTGGAGGAGGCCATCGCCTACGCGAAGTCCCTCTCCCAGGCACAAGCCTCTCCCGCCGCGGTGGAGCGTCTCGAGAAGAAGCTCGCGGACCTCAAGAAGACGTGAGGCGCCTCACGGCTCGTTCTCCTCGAACAGGTCGCCGGGGTCGTTCTGCCACCCGGCGAGCTGTTCCTCGGAAGGAAAGCCCCGGGCGAGGTAGCGCTCGGGATAGATGCCCGGGACTTGTACGAGCAGGTCGCCCGCCGTCTTCGCCACCTCCTCCCAGCGCGCGATACCCACGGGCGGGCCCCGCTCGCCGCGCGCCGGGTCCATGAAGAAGATGACCTCGGTGCGGGGCAGCAGCGTCGTCAGGCCCTTCTGCCAGACGGCGTAGCTGATGCTGCGTCCGCGCTCGTCCTGGTAGGGCGTGAAGGCGGCCACGAAGTAATCCTCGCCCTTGCGCTGGTAGTGCTTCTCGAGCCGTTGCATCTGCTCGTCGTAGTCGCGTGCCTGGGTGAAGAGTTCCAGCTTGCGGAAGTCCGCCCAGGCCTCGCTGAGCCGTTCGGGCATGAAGGGCACCCATCCCCCGGCCGTCTTCCGCAGCGCGCGTCCATCCAGCGCGCGTGGGGTCAGCACGGCTCGCAGCGCGAGTCCGCCCACCTGTCGCAGGCCGTCCTCGTCCTCGGAGCCGGTGATGAGCAGCAGATCCCGGTGGGGCACGAGCACCACCGGAGCTCCCTTCACCGGACAGCGGCGGATCACCTCGTCGAGAATCAGTCGGGACGCCGCGTGGGTGTCATTCCAGGGCGACCGGCAGGTGCCAGGGGCGAGTCGTTCGAGGGGTTCGACGCTGTGCTGGCGCAGGTTCTCCTCGGCGATGGAGAGCGCCTGACTGAAGGACACGCCCCAGCGGCCCAGCTCTTCCGGCCCGAGGTAGCGCAGGGTGTCCGCGCCATCGAGTGCCAGGCCCACGGCGAGAAAGCCGCCCAGGGCCTTGAAGGACACGGGGGCCTGACGGGGATCGTCCTTGCCCATCAGCAGCCACATCTTCTCGAAGAAGGCGCGTCCGCGCACCACGGGCACCAGCTTGGGCCGGGCCACGGAGAACGACTCCGGAACCGTGGGGCCGGAGAGCACGCGCGCGAGCCTCTGGAGCACGTCCCGCTGCTCGTCCGCCGAGGAGGCATCGAGGTATTCGTCGAAGAAGTCGGACAGGAGCAGCGTGCTCTTGTCCTGATCTCCGATCTCGAAGAGGAAGTTCTCCGCGTCGTAGCGGATGTCGCGCTGCTCACCCGCCTCGCGCAGGGCCGTGAGGGCTCGCTGGACGAAGTCGCTTCGCCGTTGGGTCGCCTCGTCGTCCGAGGAGGGGGGCTCCTGCTCCTCGACGTGCTCGGCCAGATGGGCCTCGGCGCGCCGGGCCTGTTCCACCTGTTCGGGCGAGGGCGTCTCCTTGACCGTCCGGGAAGGACTCGCGCATCCGTTCAGGCCGAGCGCGCCCACGAGCGCCAACACGTGAAGCCGTACCATCGTCATTCCCGTCCTCCCAGGCGTGTGTCCTCCACGGGCCGTGCCGCGAGGCCGGTGTCGAGGTCGAGCAGTTCGAACAGCTCCAGCGGAGATTCGCGCATGCCGCCATCGGTGAAGATGAGCACCGCTTCGCCGGGGCCGGTGTCAGGGGGCGGCCCGAGCCGGTAGTCGAGGGTGGCGCCATCGGTGACGAGGTGGCGCAGCACTCCGTCATGGGAGCCGGGGGGCAGGGCGAGCAGTTCCCGGCAGCGCTTGTCGCGCGTGTGGCCCACCACCTGGGTGAGGCCGAGCGGGAGCCGGCGCGGATCGAACCGGCGGCGCGGGGTGAGGGCGCGCAGGGCGGTCTCTTCGGGGAGCAAGCTGGGGCGCTGATAGAAGATGCCCCGGCCCTCTCCGTATTTGGCATTGCCGGGCTGGTAGAGCGAGGGGATGGAGAAGGGTCCTCGCCCGTCCCAGGCATTCAGGGCCTCATCGAGGGCCCGGTTGAGCGTTTCCGCCACGGTGGCTGCCTGGGCGTGAAGAGCGTCCGGCAATCCCACCGCGAGCAGATCCTCCCGGGTGACGCCCGCGTGCAGGACGAGCAGATGCTCCGCCGTGGCGTGGGCCACCCGGAAGCGACCGGTGCGCAGCAGGCACTTCACCCACTCCCGTTGCTCCTCGCGGAAGGTGCCGAAATCCCGCGAGATGAGTTCGACGTTGGGCACTTCCGGGTAGCGCGCGAGGAAGTCGCGTTCCTGCTCCTCGTCGGTGGCGTCTCCCCGGTAGAGCCGATCCGCCTCCTCCTGGACCCTGGCGAAGCGCGCGTCGGTGAACCCGGCCAGCTCTCCCACGCGGCTCAGGTCGTGGTTGCCGAGCAGGGGGATGAGCTGATCCGCGGGATGCGCGGCCATCCAGGCGAGCAGTCGCACGGAACTCGTGGCCACGGCGTCGCGCTCGGTGGCCTTGCCCCAGTCGAAGTGGTCTCCCACGGAGATGAGCTGGACCTCGGGCTTCAACAACCCGTCCGGGGCGAGCAGCCCGTGACGGTCCAGGATGGCCAGGAAGCGGGTGATGTCCGCCTGGGGATCTCCGATGGCGAAGCGGCGGATTCGCGGACGTCCATCGGAAGGCGTGGTGAAAGGGGTCCGGTGGGCGGCGTCGGCGGCGATTCGGAGGGCTGCCTCGATGCGGGGAGTGCTCACGCGCGCATCTTAAGCCCGCCCGGGAGAGGGCGCGGCGCTCATCCCGGGCGGGGGTCGGACGTTTTTCGTGGAGGACCTACTCGGTGGTGATTTCGCGCTCGAGCAGGCCCCGCTCCGAGCGGGGAACCGAATACACGCCCGAGGCCGCGCCGACGAACATGCAGACGGTGTGCGTGACCGTCCACTGCCAGAAGGTGAGGCCGGAGAGGAAGCCCAGGCTGCCCGTCTTGGTGAAGCCATTGAGGACGACCAACAGGAAGGGCACCGCCACCGAGGCGAACGCCGCCGCGGTGAGGGCGCGTCCCCAGCGCCTGGCGAAGAACCCGCCGAAGGCACCGGCCATCAAGGGTCCGAACAGGGGTATCCAGAAGGTGAGGAAGCTGACGAGCACCATGGTGAACGCGCCGATCACGGCTCCGCGGTGATCGATCTGGAATTCACCGGAGCGCACCACCACGGGAGAGTCGTCCACGTAGGTGAAGCGGGCGTTGGGCAGGGGCGCGTCGGGCGGAGTGATGACGACTTCGCGTTGGACCGACAGCGGACCGTTCTGGGGTTCGAGGATATCGGACATGCGTTGCCCTCCCGGACTGGGGGTGGAATCCCCCCGCGTGAAACCTGATGTGGCTGAAGATGGGGCCACCTCTTGGGCGAGGCAGGGAGGCGGGCCTTGTTGGAGGCCGGGCATCCAGGGGGGCATGAGGGCACTTGGCGGCCTCTTGCCGGCCGCTATGCTGCGTCTCCCTCGTGCCCCCGCTTGCCTGGATGGAGTGTTCCATGCGTCGTTGGATGTCCCTCGCCGTGCTGTCCGTCGGATTGCTGTCCGCTTGTGCGCTGCGCCCGTATTACCGGCAGGTCCTGCCGCCGGACATCAGTGCCCTGAAGCCGACGGAGGCGCGCGGCCATGAAGACGTGACCCTGCGCGTGGTGGAGCCCGGGACGAACCGGCCGCTGGTGGGCACGAAGGTGTATCTCGGCACGAGCCGGGGCCGCTTCGCCACCACGAGCGATGCCCAGGGCCTCGTGAAGCTGCCGGTGACGGCGGAACTGCTCTCGGAGAATCCCCTGGTGGAGGTGATTCCTCCCTCGGACGCGAAGGGCTATGCCTTCGAGCTGGTGAAGCAGGAGTGACGTGAGTCAGCCCAGCTTCGCGTGGAGGAATTCCACGGAGCGCTTCCAGGCCAGCTCGGCGTTCTCGGGCGAGTACACCTCGGGCCGCTTCTCGTTGCAGAAGGCGTGATTCGCGTCGTAGCGGTGGAATTGCGCGGGCACGTGCGCGGCCTTGAGTTTCTTCTCCAGGGCGCTCACGCGCTCGGGTGAGCACCACTCGTCATGGGTCGCGAAGTGTCCGAGCACGGGACAATGGATGTGCGTCACGTCCGCCACCTGCTCGGGCGGAATGCCGTAGAAGGGCACGGCGGCGGAGAGGTTCTTGTCCTTCGCCGCGGCCGCGAGCGTCAGGGCCCCTCCCATGCAGAAGCCCAGCACCGCGACCTTGGTACCCGGCGAGCGTTGGCGCAGGGCCTCGACCGCTTGGGTGAGCTCCTGGACGGCCTGTTTCATGTCCATGGCGCCCATCAACTTCGCGGCCTCGTCGGCGTCCTTCGTCACCTTGCCCCGGTAGAGATCCTGCGCGAACGCGGTGAAGCCCTCGCGCGCCAGCCGGTCCGCCACGCCGCGCACCTGGTCCGTGAGTCCCCAGTACTCATGGATGACCACCACGGCGCCCTTGCTCGCGCCGCCCTCGGCCTCCTTCAAGTAGCCCTGGAGTCGCGTTCCGTCCGCCGTGGTCAACGTCGCCTGTCCCGTCATGTGTCCCCTCCTGGTCGTTCGTTCCAGGGGGTGGAACCTACAGCGCCCGGGGCTTGGGAGAGGGGGTCCGCCGGATTTCGCGTTGGGGATTGAATGGATTGGGAGGGGCTCCGTCAGATGGAACAAGAACGATTGGGAGGACACGACGATGGCGCTCAAGACTGGTTTCTTCGCACTGGCTTTTTCCGCTCTGCTCTTCATCCCCGTGGCCGCTCGGGCCGATGACACTTCGTTGGCGGCGGCGCGGCACGCGGCTTCCCCGGTGACCCTCGCCCGTGCTCCCTCCGGTGGCTCCTGGCACAACGCGCCGCCCCCGCGTCCGTCCTCCTCGCGCCGTGATGGCCGCTACGAGCTGCGCACGGTCCAGAAGCAGGTGCCGGGCCGCTATGATCGGGTCTGGGTGGCCGAGCGCTGCGAGCCCGTCCGCCGCCGCGCCGTGCAGCGCTGCGAGCCGGGCCACTACGAGCGGCGCTGGGTGCCCGGCTACACCGAGACCCAGCAGGAGTGGGTGTGGGTCGCCTTCCCCCAGAGGCCCTACGGCCGGGGTTGAGTGATGAGGGGGGGTTGAAGGAACGCCTCGGCTCTTGGGCCGGGGCGTTTCGCGTTTCTGGACGGGGAAGGAGCGCACAAGTGCCCCTGGGCCAGGAGCCGGGTTAGAGTCGGTGACGTGTCTGCCCTCGAGCCCTCCCTTGGTATTCTCCTGGTGCCCGCGGTTTCGGTCGCGCGCGAGCCGCTCCTGTCCGCGGCGGCGCGGGCGGGCCTCCGGGTGGTGGAGGCGTTGGAGCAGGCATCCATCGCCATGGTGGACCTCACCCACCCCGAGGGACACGCCGCGGTCAGCGCGTTGATGACCACGTCCGCTGGCGCCTCGCTCTCGTTGTTGGTCATGGTGGACCCCTCCGAGGCCGTCTTCTCCCTCCTGGAGTCCCTGCAACCCGCGGAGGTGATGACCGGCGGCATCCGTCCGTGTGAGCTCGACTGGCGTCTGCGGCGCGTCACGGAGCGGCACCACAAACGCCAGGAGTTGCGGCGCCGGCAGCAGGATCTGTCGCTGTTGGTGGAACTCACCGCGGACTACGCCGAGCACCTGGACGTGGAAGCGCTCCTGCACGACGTCACCCGCCGGCTCGCCGAGCAACTGGGCATCAACCGGGCGGCCCTGGTGATGCTGGACCTCGAGACGGACAGTGGACGGGTGGTGGCCGCCAGCGACACCTCGGGTCCCCAGGACACGCGCATCGAGCTGGAGCGCTACCCGGAGGTGCGCGAGGCGGCGCGCACGGGCCGGCCCATCATCGTGGAGGACGCCTCGCACCATCCGCTGCTGGAGGGCGTGCAGAGCGAGATGGCCGCGCGGGGCATCCACACGCTGGTGGCCCTACCGCTGCACATCGCGGGCGAGGTGCGCGGGGTGCTGCTCCTGCGCGCCACGGGAAGTGATCGCCGCACCTTCGCGGCCCATGAAATCGACTTCCTGCACACGGTGGCGCACGCCACGGCGGTGGCCCTGCGCAACGCCTCGCTCCTGCAACTGGTGCGCGGTCAGAACGAGCGGGAGGTATCGGCTCGCATCGCCGCCGAGGCCAAGGCCGCGTCGCTGGAGACGTACCACCTCTTCTTCGCCAACCTGCGCGAGGGCGTGGCCATCCTCGACGACCGGGCGTGCGTGCTCAGCCTCAACCCCTCGGGCGAGTCCATCCTGGAGACGACGTCGGAAGCCGCCAACGGCAAGCACCTGGTGGACATCACCCAGCCGGTGGACGAGACGGTGTTGATGGAGCTCGTCACGGCGGCCCGGAATGGCGACTCGCGCTCGGACGTGGACCTGGTGGTGCGCACGCCCGGGGGCCAGCGCCTCACGCTGAGCTTCTCGGCGGCCCCGCTGGAGGATGGGCTCCGGGCCATCATCCTGTCCTTCCGGGACGTCACGCAGGCGCGCCAGCTCGCGGATGAGCTGCGCCACACCAAGGACTTCCTCGAACGGCTCATCGACTCCTCGGTGGACGCCATCGTCGCCGCGGACATGCAGGGCCGCATCATCCTCTTCAACAAGGGCGCCGAGGCGCTTTTTGGTTACAGCGCCCCGCTGGCCCTGGGAGGACTGCACGTGGACCATCTCTACCCGGAGGGGGTCTCGCGACACATCATGCGCCAGTTGCGGAGCCCGGAATTCGGTGGACGCGGCCGGCTGGGCGTGTGCCGTCAGGAAGTCATCCACAAGGCGGGCCAGCGGGTGCCGGTGAACATGACGGCCTCCATCGTCCACGAGGGCGGCCGCGAGGTGGCCAGCGTGGGCATCTTCACGGACCTGCGCGATCGCATGGAGCTGGAGCGCAAGCTGTCGGACGTGGAGACGCGCCTGGAGGAGAGCGAGAAGAGCGCCGTCATCGTCGCCCTGGCGGGCACCGCCGCCCACGAACTCAACCAGCCGCTCACCTCGGTGATGGGCTATGCGGAACTGCTCAAGCGCAAGCTGCGCGAGGACGACGTCTCCTACAAGCCGGTGGACATCATCTACCGCGAGGCCGAGCGCATGGCGGAGATCGTTCGCAAGATTGGCCGCATCACCCGGTTCGAGACGAAGGCCTACGTGGGCACGCAGCAAATCCTGGACCTCGACAAGGCCAGCTCCCATGACGACTGAGTCGCGCCGATGGACCGCCTCCGAGGAGCCGTCCGCCGAGGACTTCCGGGCTTTCTTCGACTCGGTGGAGCTGCCCTCGGCGCTGTGTGATCTGGAGCTGCGTCTGCGGGTGAACAACCCCGCCTTCACGCGCTTCTGCTTCGATCATGGCCTCACGGTGGGCCAGATGATGGAAGGGCTCGGGCGGATGCGGGTGCCCGAGGACTGGGCCTCGTGCGAGGTGGAGGTGGAGCTGCCGCAGGGGGGCGTGGCGGTGGTGGAGCTGACGCGGCGGGGCGATTGCGTCTCGGTGGTGGGGCGGCGCGAGTCGGAGAACATGCGCGGCCAGTTGGTGGTGGTGGAGCAGGCGCTGCTCGAGCAGGCGCGCACCGAGGGCGTGCTGCTGGACCTGGGCCGCAGCGTGGCGGAGGCGGGCAGCGAGGAGGAGCTGGTGGCGGCGGTGGCGCGCGGGGTGAAGGAGCTGTTTCCGGGGCGCACCTTCTGCATCCGCATCACCGACGCGCGCACCGGCGTGCTCACCAGCCTCTACGCCGAGGGCCGTCTGAAGGAGGGCTCGCGCGAGCCGTTGGTGCTCAAGCGCAGCGCGGCGGAGAAGCTGCAACTGTCGGTGGACCGCCTGCCGGTGGGCCGCGTGGTGGTGGCACCTCGGGTGCCGCTGCTCTTCGAGGGCAGCATGGATGGGGTGAGTGCTCCGCTGGTGGCGAGCGGACAGCTCTATGGCGCCATCAACCTGGAGTACCCGGTCCCCCGGAAGGTGGAGGCGAACTACTCCCAGGACGAGCGGGTGCTGGTGCAACTCGCCAATCAGGTGGCGGTGGCGGTGAAGAACGCGAAGCTCATCGACGAGCTGACGTTCGTGCGCAAGTACCTGGAGGACCTGCTGGAGAAGGCCAACGCCCTCATCGTGGTGTCCAACCGCGAGGGGAAGATCGTGGTCTTCAACCAGGCCATCAGCCGCCTCACGGGCTTCAGCAAGGAAGAGGTGCTGGGCAAGGACGTGGGCTGGGTGGTGCACCGTGACGAGCACCTGCGCATGGCGCCCGTGCTCTCGGCGGCGCTCCGGGGCGAGCCGGTGCCCAATTTCGAGTTGCGGCTGCGCACGCGCACGGGCGAGGCCCGGGTGTCGTTCGCCACGTCCACGACGCTCACCTCCCAAGGCGAGGTGGAGGGCGTCATGGCGATTGGCCAGGACGTCACGGTGGTGGCGCAGCTCGAGCAGCGCATCATCCACGCGGAGAAGCTGGCCTCGTTGGGGCAGCTCGCGGCGAGCGTGGCCCATGAAATCAACAACCCCATGACGGCGGTGGTGACGTACGCGGACGCCATGCTGCAGCGCATGGTGCCGATGGGGGGCGCGGTCAACGCGGACGCGGAGAAGCTGCGGAAGATCCTGGAGAACGGCCACCGCATCCTGCGCTTCACCCGCGACCTGACGTCCTACGCGCGGCCGGCGAAGAACAAGCCGGAGCGGGTGCGGCTCGATGCGCTGTTGGACAAGTCGTTGGGCTTCTGCGAGCACGTGGTGTCGCTGGCGAAGGTGTCGGTGGAGCGCGACTACGGCGAGGTGCCGCCCCTTTCCGCGGTGCCGGCGAACCTGGAGCAGGTGTTCGTCAACCTCATCACCAATGCCTGCCACGCGATGAATCCCGGGGGACGGGTGTCCCTGCGCATCCGCTGCGAGGGGCGCGAGGCCGTGGTGTGGGTGGCGGACACGGGCAGCGGCATCGACCCGGAGAACCTGTCGCGCATCTTCGAGCCCTTCTTCACCACGAAGACGGAGGGGCGGGGCACGGGCCTGGGCCTGTCTATCGTGCAGCGCATCGTGGAGAAGCACGGCGGGAAGATCGGCGTGGAGAGCGAAGTGGGCAAGGGCACCACCTTCACGGTGCGCCTGCCACTCGCTGACTGAGTCCCGGGGCCCTCAGCGCTCGGACTCGTCGTCCAGTTCGCGGGTGAACTCCTCGTTGGTGAGCAGGCCCTTGCGCGCCATGATGCGCATGAGGGCCCAGAACTTGCGCTCCATCTCCTCCACTGGATCCAACGGCGTGGGCGCCCGCGCGTCGCCGAACAGCGAGTCGAGATCCGCGCTGACATCCCCCGTGGCGGGCGTGGCGGGCCGGGTCTGACCGCGCTTGAGCCGCTGCTTCTTCTCGCGCTCCTGGATGAGCTGTTCGAGCGAGACGCGGCGTGTCATCTCCCCGGGAGGCAGCTCCTCGCCGACGATGATCTCCTCCACGTCCTCGGAGTCCGCCTCGGGGATGGCCGCCGCGGGGGCGGGAGCGGCTGGGGCGGGGCGATGGTAGTAGCGCTGGATGGCGGCGCGTACGGCGGACAGGGACGCCACGCGGACGTTCACCTTGAGTCCGGTGGTGAATTCCATCTCCTGCAGGGCCGCGGTGTCGAGCGGGTCCGCCATGGCCACCACCAGCAGCTTGCGTCCGCCGGCGTTCTCCAGGGCCACGGGGAACAGGTCGTGCTGCTCACAGAAGCGCGCGCGCACCAGATGGATGGCGCCCCAGTCCGGAGGACGGTTCACCAGGTCCATCACCGGCACGCCCAGGGCCTCGCTCAGCGCGTGGGCCAGGGTCTTCTCGGTGATGGCACCCTGGGACACCAGCGTCACGCCCAGGCGCTGCCGGGTGCGTTGCTGGGCATGGAGCGCCGCTTCCAACTGGGCCTCGCTGATCGCCCCCCTCTCCAGGAGCAATTCGCCGATCCGCTTTCGGGCCATGGAGCGCCCTTAGTCCTACCTGTGACGCCGCGTCAAGACCTCGACCCAGCGCGTCAAATGGCGCCCGTTCGCCATCCGACCTGCCATGCGGTCAATGTCCGATCGCAAAATTCCCGTGAGATTTCAGCAACTAAGGGGGCAGGCCGTGCCTTGACACTATTACAGACCCGTTCTTAAAGTCCGGCGTCCATGAATGCCAATACCGGCCAGGGACCTGTGTGGAAGTCCGCACGGGCGCTGCCCGGATGGTGAAGGCCCGCCATGCCGGGCCCGCCCCTTTTTGGAGGCCATAAGCGATGAACCTGGGTTTCGTGACGAATCTGACCATCCTCGCCAACACCGGCCACGGTGCGGAGCGCTCGTTGTTCGAGGAGATCGCCAAGCGCTGGGAGGCAGGTCAGTGGGGCATGTACCCCATCGCCGTCTGCCTGGTGTTCGCGCTGGCCATCACGATCGAGCGCGCCATCGTGTTGTTCGGCAAGGCGTCCATCAACAAGGACGCGTTCCTGCGCGGGCTCAAGAAGCACATCTACGCGGGTGACCTGGACAAGGCCATCAACTACGTGTCCGGCCAGAAGAAGACGCCGCTCACCGAGGTCATCAAGGCCGGCCTGATGAACGTGCCCAAGGGCGAGGAGGAGGTCCAGGCGGCGCTCGACGAGGCCAGCTTGCGCGAGACGCCCCGCATCGAGGCGCGCACGGGCTACCTCGCCATGCTCGGCAACGCGGCGATGCTCGCCGGTCTGCTCGGAACGGTGTCCGGTCTGATCGCCTGCTTCGAGGCGGTGGCGAACGTGAACCCGGCCGACAAGGCGACCATTCTCGCCAACGGCATCTCGGAAGCCATGAACTGCACGGGCTTCGGGCTGCTCACGGCCATCCCCGCCGTGGTCGCCTTCTCCATCCTCTCCGGCCGCGCCACGTCCATCGTGAACGACATCAACGAGACGAGCGTCTCGGTGCTCAACCTGATCGTCAACAACCGCGACAAGTTCAAGAACGCCACCGTCGCGGTGTCGGCGAGCCGGGACGAAGAGTAGTCCTCCCCTCACGAGAACCGGAACAAGGGGCGCGGTGTCGGTAGCGCTAGCGCGCCCCCTTGAAAGGAGAGCCCCATGGCCGGCGGAATGGACCTGGGGGGAGGCAAAGGCAAGAAGTCGCTCGACGTTGCCATCAACCTCACCCCCTTTATCGACCTGATGGCGGTGACCATCAGCTTCCTCATCATGACGGCGGTCTGGACGCAGATCGGCCGTCTCCAGGTGTCACAGGCCGGAGGCCCCGCCACCGATGAGGAACAGAAACAGGAAGAGCAGACCAAGACGGTCCTGCTCACCCTGTTCGTGACCCCCACGGAGCTCAAGCTCGTGGCGGACCAGAGTGAGTTCCCGGCCATCGAGGCCAAGCGCGGGGCCAACGGCAAGCTGGACCTGGCGCCGTTGCTCTTGCGCTTCAAGGAACTCAAGGCGCAGTTCCCGGATCAGTCGGCCATCACGCTGCAGACCGAGGACAAGGTCCATTACGAGGACCTGGTGCGCATCATCGACCAATGCATCGGCGCGGGCCTGCCCCAGGTTTCCGTGTCCGCCGTCGTGGGCGTTTAGGAAGGCGGACACATGGCCATCAAGGCTCCCGGAAAGCGCTACTGCAAGCGGCTGCAACACTCCAAGGTGTTCGGCCACGGCACGCACGGACACAAGAGCGGCAACGCGGACGTGCTCATCACGCCGCTGGTCGACATGTTCGTCATCATCGTGCTCTTCCTCATCGCCAACTTCTCGGCGACGGGCGAGGTGCTGATGATGACCAAGGACATCCAGTTGCCCGAGGCGGTCAACGTCAAGGAAATGGAGATGAACCCGGTGGTGATGGTGTCCGGAGACGAGGTCACCATCTCCGGCAACGTCGTGGGCCGCGTTCAGGACCTGGTCAAGGAGGAGTACCTCAACATCCCCGCGCTGGAGGAGAAGCTGCGGGACATGAAGAAGCAGTTCGAGGATCTCCATGCCATGGCCGACGGCAACACGAACGCCTTCAAGGGCGACGTGAACATCCAGGCCCACAAGGAAGTGGAGTTCGCCATCATCAAGCGCGTGATGTTCAGCTGCGCCAGCGCGGGCTACAACAACATCAACTTCGCCACCCTGCAGAAGGGCGAAGCCGGCGCTCCGGGCGAGTCCACCGCGGCCGCCACCCCGTAGTCGCCTGCCCGCTCCGGGCCGCATGCCCGGAAAAAGTCACCGCGCCCCGTGTCTCGGACTTGTCCGGGCCGGGGCGTTGGTGTTTGCGGGGTGGATGACCTCGTCTCCACGTGCCGTGATCTTCGACCTGGATGGAACGCTGCTGGACTCGCTGCACGACATCGGCGCGGCGCTCAACCACGCGCTCTCCACGCACGGTCTGCCGCTCCATCCGCTTCCGGCCTACCGCCACTTCGTGGGCGAGGGTGTCCAGGTGCTCGTGTCCCGGGCCCTGCCTCCGGGACGTGAGGACCTGCACGCGCCCGTGCTCGCCACGTACCGCGCCTTCTACGCCGAGCACATGTTCGACCACACCCGGCCCTTCCCCGGCATCCCCGAGGTGCTCGCCCGCTTGGAGGCCGAGGGGGTGAAGCTGGCCGTTCTCAGCAACAAGCCCGACGCGGCCACGCGCAAGTTGGTGGCGGCGCTGTTGCCCCAGGTTCCCTTCGCCGTGGTCTACGGAGAGCGCACGGGCGTGCCACGCAAACCCGATCCCACGGCCGCGCTCGGCGTGGCGGCGGAGCTGGGCGTGGCGCCTGGTGAATGCGCCTTCATCGGGGACACGGCGGTGGATGTGGAGACGGCGCGGGCCTCGGGCATGTACGCGGTGGGCGTCACCTGGGGCTTCCGGGACGTGGACGAACTCGAGTCCCATGGGGCCCAGGTGATCGCCCGCACCTCGGAGGAGTTGCTCCGGGCCCTCGTTCCGGTGCCTGTGTTGGGTATGTGAACAGGAACCCGAGGTGGACGTTTTCCCGTGCGCGTCTGGCCGGTTAACATATGCGCACCACGCTGGCGTCATTCTTGGCGTGCGCAGGGGGGGGGCTCCGCCATTCAGACGCAACCACAGCGCCTCGATCGTCCATTCGAGTACGGCCCGGGAGAACTCGCCGAGGTGCTCGCGTTGGCGATCGTGTACCTGGCGTCCACGTGGTTGGGCCTGACGCACGCGGCGCTCGTGGGCACGGCCAGTCCGGTCTGGTCGTCGGCGGGCGTGGCCCTCGCGGGTCTCTACCGCCTCGGCTTGTCGCGTTGGCCCGCCATCTTCGTGGCCTCGCTGGTCGTGCACCTGTTGCCCGCCTCCCTGTCGCCCGCCGCGGCGCTGGCCATCGCCGTGGGCAACACCCTGGAAGCGGTCCTGGGCGTGTGGCTGTTGCGGCGTCTGGGTTTCTCTCCCGAGCTGGCGCGCATCCAGGATGTGCTGGTGCTCACCTTCACCGCGGCCACGGGAACGTTGGCGAGTGTCCTGGCGGGTGTGCTGGGGCTGATGCTCAGCGGCGGCGTGTCCTGGGACTCCGTGGCGCTGACGGCGTGGGGGTGGTGGTTGGGCAATGCGCTGGGCATGCTGGTGGTGGGGTCCGCGTTGATGTGGTGCTCCCAACACCGGCCAGAGCCGCGCGGGCGCGAGGCGCTGGTGCTCACGCTGCTCACCCTCGGCATCTTCCTGGGGCCGTTGTTCTCCGGGCGCTGGACGCCCGTGCGCGTCTCCGCGCAGGTGTTGCTCCTGTTGCCGATGGGGGCGTGGGCGGTGTGGCGTTTCGGCTCCCGGACGGCCGCGTACTGCTTCCTGCTCCTCGTGGGAGTGTTCCTGTGGAGCGGCATCTCGGGGCCCGCCTCGGTGCTCGCGAGCGCGATGGCGGCCGGAGGGGTGCTCAAGCCCCGGCTCTTCCTCGTCATCGTCGCCTTCACCGGACTGTTGCTGATGGCGGCGCGCGCCGAGCGTGGGATGTCCAGCACCCATTTGGAGGTGCTCACCACCGCCTTGCGGGGCGTGCAGGAGGGCGTGCTCGTCTGCGAGCAGTTCCCGAACGAGGCTCCACGGCTGGTGTACGCCAACGCGTCCTTCCTGGAGATGGGCGGCTGGCGGCGGGAAGACCTGCTGGGCCGCTCTCCCCTGTCGCTCTGGGGGGATGCGTTGGAGCCGGACGTCCACCAGCGCCTGGAAGACGCCGTGCGCTCGCGGCGGCCCTTCCAGGGAGAGGTGGCGATGGCGCACCAGGACGGCTCGCGCGTGTACAACGAGATGCACCTGTCGTTCGTGCGCGCCGCGGGCAGCCGGGGCACCTTCCTGGTGTCCACCCACCGCGACATCACCTCCCAGAAACGGCTCCAGGCGCAGCTCGCCTCGGCGGAGCGCATCGCCGCGGTGGGCACCCTGGCGGCGGGCGTGGGACACGAAATCAACAACCCACTCGCCTACCTTTTGCTGAACCTGGAAGGGGCCATGCGGAGTCTGAAGAAGGGACCCGAGCACGTACCAGAGGCGCGAGCCCGGCTGGAGTATGTGCGCGAAGGCGCCGAGCGCATCCGGGTCATCGCGCGTGACCTGAAGGTCTTCAGTCGACAGGAAGGGGAGGAGCGGGAGATGCTGGACGTCAATGAGGTGGTCGTTCCCGCGTTGCGCATGGCGGCCCACTCGGTTCGCGCCCGGGCCCGGTTGGTGGAGGACTTCGGCTCTCCTCCCCCGGTATCGGGGTGCGAGGCCCGGCTCGGACAGGTCCTGCTCAACCTGCTCGTCAATGCCTTGCAATCCATTCCCGAGGGCAACCCCGAGCAGCACGAGGTCCGCGTGCGCACCGGCAGCGATGCCCTGGGCCGGGCCCTGGTGGAAGTGTCCGACACCGGCTGTGGGATGGCTCCCCATGTCCTCGAGCGCATCTTCGAGCCCTTCTTCACCACCAAGCCCTCGGGCGAGGGCACGGGCCTGGGGCTCGCCATCTGCCAGCAGATCATCCAATCCCATGGGGGAGAGCTCCAGGTGCGCAGCGAGCAGGGAAAGGGAAGCGTCTTCACGCTCGTCCTGCCCGCCGCGGAGCCTTCCGCCAAGGCGAGGATGCCCGAGGTGACCTCCCTCGTTCCCGTTTCCCCACCGCGCCGGCGCATCCTCGTCATCGATGACGAGCCGCGCCTGGCCCAGTCGATGCGCATGCTCATCGAGCCCTCGCACGACGTGGTCGTCACCACGCGTGGCGCCGAGGCCATGGCGTGGGTGAGCGCGGGCCAGCGCTTCGACCTGGTGCTGTGTGATTTGCAGATGCCGGGGGCGACGGGAATGGACGTCTACTCGCACCTGCGCGCGCACGCGCCGGAACTCCTCGAGCGGCTCGTGTTCATCTCCGGCGGCGCCTACACCCAGGCCACGCGCGACTTCGTGCGCTCGGTGCGCAACCGCATCCTGGAGAAGCCCGTGCGGCCGGAGGAGTTGCTGGCCACCATCGACGAGGCGCTGGCCACCTCGTCCTCGTCGGCGGCCTGAGGCGCTCCGGGCCGGGCCCTCACACGCGCAGCCACTTGCGCGCGGTGGGTCCGAAGAAGCGCATCACGCCCGCCACCGCGAGGAAGCGCGCCGAGCGGCCCAGCACCGAGGCCAGGAAGAAGCGGTCGAGCGGCACGTCCACCATGCCACTGCCAATGGCGACGACCTTGAAGGGCGTGGGCAGCACCGAGCACAGGAGCGCGAGCACCCAGAAGTTCTGTCCCAGCAACTCGCCCACGGTGGCGTTCACCCCGAAGCGCTCGATGCGCGCGTCCAGGTTGATGTCCAGGAAGGTGAGCGCGCCCTGGTGGATGAGGGTCCCCAGGTAGTAGCCGATGAAGCCCCCGAGGATGCTGGCCACGGTCCCCGCCATCGCGTACGGGAGCCACTTGCGCGGCTGGGCGAGCACCATGGGCACCAGCAGCACGAACGGCGGCACGGGAAACACCGAGGCGTCGATCATCGACACGCCGATCAGCGCGGCCAGGGCATAGCGGGTGGACGACATCGCTTCCACGCGCAGGTAGAGCCTGCGGTACCAGGAGAGCTTCTCGGAAGGGGCGGCCACGGGTGTGGATTGACTCATCGAAGGCGCGGACCCTATCGGAAAGTCGGGACTTTATCAGCCTTCCGTCCCCCGGCTGACGCCTGCACGACTCCTGGGGGAGGCGTCGCTTCCGCCCCGTGTGCAGGACCGGTTACGGTGCCCGTTCATGACGACGGCCCTCGAACGCATCGAGCGTACCTCCCAGGCCCTGAAGGTCTTCCCGCTGCCTTCCGCGGTGCTCTTCCCTCATGCCGTCCTGCCCCTGCACATCTTCGAGCCGCGCTACCGGGCGCTCGTGAAGGCCGCGCTCGAGGGGGACAAGGTGATGGCGCTCGCCCAGTTGGAGGCCGGATGGGAGGGGCAGTATGGCGAGCGGCCCCCCATGCAGCCGATGTTGTGCGCCGGGCTCATCATCTGGCACGAGGAGCTGCCTGACGGGCGCTACAACATCCTCCTGCAGGGCGTCTGCCGTGCCCGGCTGCTCGCGGAGCTGCCGCCCGACAAGCCCTACCGCGAGGTGCGCGTCCAGCCCCTGCCGGACGCGGCCTATCAAGGCCCCGAGGAGGAGCGGCTGCGTCAGGCGGTCTTCGAATTGGCCGGGCGGGTGCCCGCGTCCTTCGCGGAGAACCTGCTGCCCATGGCCGCGCGCTCCCAGGGCGGGGCCCTGGCGGACGTGGTGGCCGCGGCCATCGTGCCCGAGCCCGAGCGGCGTCAGGAGCTGCTGTGTGAATTGGGCGTGCGCGCGCGGCTGGTGGCGGTGATGGAGGACGTGGGCGAGCTCGTCGCTCGTTTGAGTCCCGTCAAGCCGGTGGGGCCATTGAATTAGGCGCTTGCGTGCCGGGCTCGCCGCGCGTCTGCTAGCGCGCCTCAACGTATTGCCCGGGAGGAAAGCGTTCCATGCGGCTCGTGAAGATGGGGCTCGCCAGCGTCAATGTCACAGTGGGCGCCTTCGCCCGTAACGTGGACCGGGCGCTCGAGCTGGCGCGCCAGATGGCCGCCGAGGACGTCACCGTGGGCGTCTTCCAGGAAGCACTCATTGGCGGCTATCCGCCCGAGGACCTGGTGCAGTGGCGCGGCTTCGTGGAGAACCAGTGGCCCCAGCTCGAGCGCTTCGCCCGGGAGACGGCCTCCTTCGCCACCGTGTTCGTGATCGGCGTGGCGGTGGCGCACCAGGGCCTGCGCTACAACTGCGCGGCCATCGTCGCGGGCGGCCGGGTGCTCGGGCTCGTGCCCAAGGAGAAGCTGCCCACCTACGGCGTCTTCTATGACGGGCGGACGTTCTCGCGCGGCACCCCCGGCATGCGCGAGACGTACCGGGGCGTTCCCCTGGGCGACCACCTCTTCCGCTTCGACTTCGGCGTGCTCGCCGCGGAGGTGTGCGAGGACATCTGGAGCCCGGATGGGCCCATGCGCCGGCGCACCTACTCGGGCGCCGAGCTGGTGGTGAACCTGTCCGCGTCCCCCTTCCGCGTGGGCCAGTCGGACACCCGGCGCGAGCAGATCGCCACGCGCGCCGCGGACTTCCAATGCACCATCGCCTACTCCAACGCGCTGGGCAGCAACGACGGCCTCATCTTCGACGGGGGCGGCTTCATCAATCAGAACGGCAAGCCCGTGGCCGAGGAGCCCCGCTTCCGTCAGGGCCACGCCACGGCCGTGGTGGACCTGGACCGCACGCTGCGCCTGCGCTCGGAGAACACCACCTGGAGGAGCGACCACGAGGCCTGGGTGAACGCCAACGGCCTGCGCGTGCCCATCCTCGACTGCACCCAGGTAGTGACGACCCGGCGCGAGGGCCTGCGCTACCCGGTGCCCGCGCACGGCAGCTTCTTCCTGCCCTCGCCCGACACGCGCCGCTCCGGCCGCGTGGCGCTGTGCGAGGACATCCTCGACGCGCTCTCCCTGGGCGTGGGGGACTATTTCGAGAAGACGCGCGCCTTCAAGGTGATGGGCATCGCCCTGTCCGGTGGCCGTGATTCGCTGCTCACCCTGCTCGTCGCCCACCGCTACGCGAAGCGCGCGCGGCCGGAGGACCCCGGCGGTCTCCTGCGCGCCTTCTACATGCCCAGCCGCTACTCCAGCGACGCCACGCGCGACGCCGCGGAGACCATCGCCCGCGAGCTGGGCGTGCCCTTCCAGGTGGTGCCCATCGAGGAGGCGTTCGACCGCGAGATGGAGATCGCGCGCACCATGCTCGGCGGCGGCGAGGTGACGCCCATCACCGAGCAGAACATCCAGGCCCGGCTGCGTGCCCAGCGCATGTGGAACTGGTCCAATTCGAGCGGGGGGCTCTTCCTGCAGACGGGCAACATGAGCGAGCGCGCCGTGGGCTACACCACCATCGGCGGAGACCTGATGGGCGCGCTCGCCGTCATCGCCAACGTGCCCAAGACGGTCGTCATGTACCTCCTGGACTACCTGCTGGAGCAGACCGGCTACGAGGGCATCCGCAAGGTGCTGGCCAAGCCGGCCGGGCCGGAGCTGGCGCACAACCAGGTGGGGGAAGAGGAGCTGATGCCCTTTCCCATCCTCGACGCGTGCTTCTTCCTCTTCGCGGGCGAGAAGCTGGTGCCCTCGGAGATGTTCAACGCGCTCGTGGTCATGTTCCCCCAGGTGGAGCCCGCGCGGCTCAAGGGCTACGTGGAGAAGTTCTCCCGGCTCTTCCTCCAGTCCATCTACAAGTGGGTGCAGGCGCCGCTGTCCCTGCACATCGGCAACCTGGATCTGGATCGCGAGCGCGCGCTGCAATTGCCCGTCGTCACCAGCAGCGATTGGACGCGGGATTGATGCGGACTCCCTAGTGTGTCCACGCGGGCGGAAGGCGTCATCCCTTCCGCCTGGCCGGCCGCCTTCCGAGGTGGGGCTCGGCCCGGCTCCCCTGGTCCGCGCGACGTCTTGCCGGGTGTCTCCTGGGGAACGAACTTCCCGTCACCCACACGACGGTTGGAGGTTCGGATGAAAGGCAAGATTCTGGCGGGACTCGTGACGGCGCTCTTCTACAGCGGGGCCGCGATGGCTCAGGACGACGTCGTGAAGGACCCGCACGAGGGTGACATCCAGCAGCAGTCACCCGATAGTCTGGGAGGGACGAACCTGCAGAATGGCCAGCGAGATGAGACGCCCTTGCTGCCGCCCGAGCAGGTGTCGCCTGCTCCCGATGTGAACATGCAGGAGCAGGGCATTGGAGGCTCGGGCCCGGCGGTTCCGCCTCCCCACGCCGTCAAGCCTCCTCCCGCGGCCGCCCAGGGCCAGACGCTCTACTGCACTCCGGTACAGGGGACGGGAGGCTCGGGCTTGCAGGAGCATGCTCCGCTGCCGCCTCCGCCTCCGCCCGTGGACGAGCAGTCCTCGCTGCAGCGTGATTTCGATCAGTCGGCCATCGGCGGCTCCGGCTACGACGTGAAGGAGAGCGAGCGGTGGCGTGAGACGGAGAAGGAGCCGAAGGACCAGGGACAGCGCAAGGGTGACATGCGTGGCCTGACGGTGCTCATCGGTGCCGGTGTCGAGGGTTACACCGGTGGCCTCGCTCCCGAGGTGCGTCCCGGCGCGGCGGTCGGCGTGACGGCGGCGCTCAAGCCCACCAAGGTGGTCGGCCTCGAGGTCGGCTACTCCGGCGCGGCCAACAACCTGCGCGATGACGCGGGCGGCAGCGGCCCGGACATCATCCGCAACGGTGGCCAGGCGGCCCTCACCCTGGGTCTCACGGCCTCTCCCGTGCAGCCCTACGTGCTCGGCGGCATCGGCATCAACCGCTACAATGTCCGCAACACCGGTGGGCAGGACTTCCGCAGCGACACCAACGCCAACGTTCCGGTGGGCGCGGGTCTGCGCACGCACATCGGTGACTTCACCGCCGACGCGCGCCTCAACTACAACTTCCTCGTGAACAACGACTTCTCCCCCTCGGTGGCGAACGACACGTGGACGGGCCGCTACACCGGCACCGTCAACCTGGGCGGTACCTTCTAGTTCCGTGGAGGTGATGAGGGCAGGACATTACGCGGCGCGGTGCCTTGGCTGGCACCGCGCCGCGCTTTTTCCCCTCTTCCGGATGCGGCGCGCGTGAACCGGGGGCATTAAGGTGGACGCCTTTTCTCCAGGAGAAGGTCGCATGAGTTTGAAGACAGAAGACGTGAAGGTCGGCACCGGAACCGAGGCCACCGCGGACAAGACGGTGACGGTGCACTATGTGGGCACGCTCACCACCGGCGCGAAGTTCGACAGCAGCCGGGATCGCGGACAGGGCTTTACCTTCCGCCTGGGCGCCGGTCAGGTCATCGAGGGCTGGGACAAGGGAGTTGCCGGCATGAAGGTCGGAGGGGTGCGCAAGCTCACCATTCCTCCGGAGCAGGGATATGGCGCCCGGGGCTACCCCCCCGTGATTCCCCCCAACTCCACGCTCCTTTTCGAAGTGGAACTGTTGGACGTCCGTTAGGAGACCCCCCATGGCCACTCAAGAAATCACCAAGGACAACTTCAAGGAGACGGTCTCCAAGCAGGGCATCGTGCTCCTCGACTGGTGGGCCACCTGGTGCGGCCCCTGCCGCACCTTCGCGCCCATCTTCGAGAAGGCATCCGACAAGTACTCGGACGTCACCTTCGGGAAGATCGATACCGAAGCGCAACCGGAGTTGTCGGGCGCCTTCGAGATTCGCTCCATCCCCATGTTGATGCTCTTCAGGGATGGCGTGATGCTGTTCGCGCAGCCTGGCGCCCTGCCGGCGGCGGCCCTGGATGACCTCATCACTCAGGCCCGCGCGGTGAACATGGACGAGGTCCGCAAGGAACTCGAGTCGAAGCGGGCCGCGGAGCCAAAGGCCTGAGTCTCACGGTCCGGGATTTGACGGAGCCCGGGGAGCGGTAAGCACGGAGGTCATGGCCTGAGCGCGGGGCCCGCCTTCTCCTCTCCCCGGGTGCTCCGATGTGTCTGGAACCAGTCGCGGAAGGGGATTCTGGTGCAGGCTCGGGCCATGGCATGGGTTCGCGTGCGCGACTGGTGGCGGGGCAAGACGGCGCAGCCCCTGCGTCCCCTCGTGGAGTGGTTGAGCCGCAGTCCGTTGCTGCTCGGCCTCCAGGTGCTGGTGCTGTGCATGGTGTGGGGCGTGTTCGACGTGCTGGGCCTGTCGAGCCTCTTCTTCCATGACGTGCCCCGGGTGACGTTCATCGCGGGTTTCATGGCGGCGATGCTGCTCGGCCAGTTGTGCTTCGTCGGCTACCTGTTGGACGCGGACGAGAAGTGGGCCCTGGCCGCTCGGCCGGGCAAGCGCGGGCGGGTGCCGCCCACCCTGAGCTGGTACCTGTTCCGCACCGGCACCTATCCGCTCCTGCTCGGGTTGTTATGTGTACCGGTCTTCATCCGGCGGTATTTCGCCTTCCTCTTCGGCATGCTGGCCGCGCTGGGCGCGATGATGCTCATCACCCGTGGCACCGAGTGGTTGCAACGCTGGAGCGCGACGGGTTGGCGTGAGCACCGCCGGTTGCGGCGCATCAAGGCCCTGCTCTTCCGCCGGCGCTCCACCCACATCCTCGTGCTGCACGTGTTGCAGGCCTGGCTGCTGGCGCTCTTCGTGGCGGGCTACCTGATCGTGGCCATGACGGTGGCCTTCACGGGCTACCCGGGGTGGGTCTCTCCGGCGGTGGTCATCTGCGTGGCGATGGGCCTGGTGGGCGCCGTCTACGGTGCCGTGCGCTTCTTCTTCGTCGAGCGCTACACGGGCACCTTCCTTCTGATGGGCGCGGGGGTGTTGTTCATCGGGCGCGCCTGCTCGGACGTCTCCGTCTACGAGGAGCTGCTCCAACCCCAAGCTCCCGCCTACGCGGGCAAGAGTCTCGGCCCGGCACGCGAAGCGGGTCTGCTGGGCGACGAGGAGGCGCTCGAGGCATGGCTCGCGGGCATGTGGGCGACGCCTCCTCCCGGTGCACCGTGGCGCGCGCCGGACGAGGCGCCCCCGGAGGCGGCGCGGCGCTGCGAGGCGGGCGCCAAACCTCGTCTGGCGCTGGTGGCGACGAGTGGAGGAGGCATCCGCGCGGCCGCGTGGACGGCGCATGTGCTCTCACGGCTGCAAGGCCCCCAGGGCGTGCCGGGCTTCCACCGCTACGTGCGCCTGGTCACCGGCGCGTCGGGGGGCATGGTGGGGGCGGGCACCTGGGTGGCGGGGCTCGGGCCCGACGGCCTGCCGGATCCCGCGGTGCTTCCCGAGATGATGGAGCGCGACAGTCTCTCGGCGGCGGCGATCGCCTTGCTCCTGCCCTTTGGCGAGGACCGGGGACGCGCGTTGGAACGGGTCTGGGTGGAGAACACGAGAGGACTCCTCGGGCGCTCCTTCGAGGCTCTTCGCCCGGGTGAGGCGGCCGGGTGGCTGCCGTCGCTGGTGTATTCGCCGATGCTGGTGGAGGACGGACGGCGGCTGCTGGTGAGCAACCTGGACCTGTCGCGGCTCACCGCGTCGGAGGCGAGTCTTCTGACCGTGGAACATGGCGGGGACGCGCGTCCGGCCGGGCCCCGGTCGCGGCTGTCGTTGTCGGGCGTGCAGCTCTTCCAGCTCTTCCCCCACACCCAGTCGCGCTTCGCGGTGGCCACGGCGGCGCGCATGAGCGCCTCATTCCCCTACATGAGCCCGGCGAGCACCCTGCCCACGGAGCCCAGCGTGCGCGTGGTGGACGCGGGCTACTACGACAACTACGGAGTGGATCTGGCGGTCATGTGGCTGCACGCCCATCGCGAGTGGATCCACGCCTGTACGTCCGGGGTGGTGCTCATCCAGATCCGGGATCACCTGGGCAATGGCCAGCGCACGACGCTGCCCACGGGGTGGGAGGAACTGCCGCGAGGCGGTGGGCTGACGTCCCCCGTGGAAGCCGTGCTCCGGGCACGCGAGTCCAGCATGTCCTTCCGCAACGACGAGCTGCTGAGCCTCGTGCAGGACGAACTCAACGCCACCGAGCCGTGCTTCTTCACCACGGCCACCTTCGAGTTCAGCGAGACGGCGCCCTTGAGCTGGGCCCTGACGGCGCGCGACACCACGCAACTGCGTCACGCGGCGGACAGCTCCACGCTGGCCGCCCAGGTGACCGCGGTGCGCGAATGGCTCACCGCGAGCCCCGGAGCCCAGGCTCATGCCCGGCAACACGGGTTGTGTCCCGGGCAGCGCGACGAGCTGCCGTGAGCCGCCTCAGCCGCAGGGGATGATGGGCCTGAGCGCCGCGGCGAACTCCTCCTCGCCGGGGTAGACGGGGTGGCGCACCCAGGTGCGGGCCTCCACGCCGCCGCGCAGAAGCTGCGCGTCGCTCTCCGGGTCGAACGTCCACTCGGGCACGTCCCCCACCAGGTAGTTCACTCCCCACGGCGAAGGGCACTCCTCCCAGTTCTCCTGGGGCAGGTTGCCCCACGGGTAGCGCCGGCCATCCGTGCCACGTGCCGCCATCTCCCACTCATCCGCGGTGGGCAGGCGCAGGTTCGCGCCTTCCACCTGGGAAAGTTGCCCACACAGGCGCAGGGCTTCCTTGTAGGAGCCCAACCACACCTGCTCATGGTCAAGGGCGACACGCCCGGGTTGCGGCTGACTCATCCACCGGGCCAGGGGTCGATCCACCGGGGCCCGGGCCATGAAGAAGCCCGGCGAGCGCACCCGGCGGCTCGGTGGCGCGCCCAACAGGTGCTCCACGGGGGCCACCCACTGCAGCGGCAGTCCCGAGCGTCCCAGGTAATACTGGCCGTCCTGCTCCACCACCCCGGGGGGCAATTGCTCCGGGCCTGGACCCGCCTCCAGCGGCGTGCTGAGCGCGTGCAGCAGCAGCGATGCCGCGTCCGTCACCGGCAGATTCCCCACCAGCAGGAGCCACAGTGGCTTGAGCGGATCCCTCCCGGGCACCGTGTCGCTGGGGTTACGGCGCTCCTGGAGGTAGCGGGTGACCCCGTACCAGAGCTGCTCCAGGAAACGGCGCTCGCGCGGCTCGTCCACCTCCTGCAGCAGGGTGGGCGTGTCCGAGGCTTGCAGCAGCGGCAGCATCTCGCGCGCGCGCAACCGCGCCGCCGCCAGGGCCCCCGTCATGCGCACTTCCAGGTCCGCGTCCCTCAGGGACGCCTTCAGCAGCTCGTCGACGCGCGGGTGGGAGGCCGGCTCGCGCATGAGCCAGCGCAGCTCCTGGCGCCGTTGCTCCAGCGTCGACAGCCCCCGCGAAAGGGCCGTGCCCTCCCGCGCCGAACCCTTGCCCGTGTCCGAGCGTGGGTGAATCTGGACCCCCCAGCCCTTCTCCCCGGCCTCGCTCTGACCCACGAGCGACTGGACCCTCAAGGTGTAGGGCCCGATGACCAGCTCGTCCTCGAACTTGACGACGCAGGGGTGGTCCACTGGCTTGCCGTTGAGCCAGGTTCCGTTCTTCGAATTCTCATCCAACACAATGGTGGCTCCTTCAATGGCGACCAGTCGGCAGTGGGTGCGAGAGACGCTCCCGTTATCGAGAACGAGATCGTTCGCGGGGTCTCGCCCGATGGCGATTTCCCTCGCCGCCAGGGTCCCCGTCTGGGTGTTACGATCTCCGATGAGCCCGACAGTGATGTTGAACACGCGTGCTCCTGGGTAGGAGGGCCAGTTCATCCGGCTGCCGTCGCGACTTCTAAGCACGACGCATGCCAGAACAGATTTCCCAGGTTCATACCGTGACGTCAAAGACTTCCAGCCGTGCTTTCCCGCTGAGGAGGTGTTCCGCCTCCGTCGGCTATCAGTCCCGCTACCGGCCTGGGCTACGGACGCATACCTCGAGTGAAAATGACGCGCGGAGGTGCGGCCCCGGCGCCTGGCCTCTGGCCATGCGTCTCCCCCCCGGTCGGACATCGGTGACACGGTCCTGGGATGGCACGTGCCTTCTCGCGAGTCCAGGGCCATGTGGGGCGGTGCGCGGAGGCATGTCTGTCCATGCCAGTTTCCTAGAGCTTGGGAGTGGCACGATGTCGCGGCGGCGGAGCGGATTCGGGGACGGGCCGCCTACCGCGCCACCACCTGATCGCGCCCGGCCTGCTTCGCCTGGATGCAAGCCGCCTCGGCCGCGTCCATCAGGTTGCCGTAGGGCTCGTGGGGGCGCAGCGTCGCGACGCCCACCGACACCGTGCGCTGGAAGCCGCCCTCCTCCGAGTCGAAGCGCCGGGCCGCGAACCGGCGCCGCACCCGCTCGGCGAGCCGCGCGCCCATGTCTCCCGTCACCGCGTAGAGGCTCGCGGCGAAGGCGTCCCCCTCCACGCGTCCAATGGGCCCGCGCCCGTCCAACTCCGCGGCGAGCTCGTCCACCAACGCGCTCAGCACCCCGTCCATGGCCTCGCGGCCGTGCGCGTCGTTGCCCTCCTGGGTCTCGTCCAGGTCCACCCACAGGAGCGTGAGCGGCATCCGTGCCAGGTGCGCGTCCGAGACGCCCTGGACCAGCAGGGCCTCGAAGTGCGGGCGCAGGTACGCGCCTGTCTGGGGACACACCTGGGGGGCGCGCTCGCTCATGCGTCTCAGCCCGTCTTGCTCGAGGCGGCGCGCGTCTTCGCGTGCGCCTTGTCGAAGCCCTCGTAGAAGCGCACCGCGTGCTCGCCCACCTTCTGGATGTGCTGATTGTTCAGGTAGGCCGTCACCGGTCCCGCCACGAGCGGCATCGCCCGCCCCAGCGTCTGCATGCCCCCCTTCTTGAGCAACACCTCGGCCACCTTGCCGAGCACCCGGGGGCCCGAGCGCTGCACCGGTCCCACTCCCGTCGTGTACCCGTACAGGTCGAGCAGTTCATTGCTCGCCCGGGCGCTCTTGAGGTTCACCTTGTAGAGCGTCGCCAGGTCCACGAGCAGGGTGAGCTGCAGCCAGGCCATCACCGTGAGATCCATGGGCAGGCCCACGAGCCCCAGCGCGCCGAAGATGCCGCCCGTCATGCTCGCCACGTGCTTCTTCTCGTCGATGAGCCGCTGGGCCCGCTCGCGGAGCTTGGCCGAGGGGTAGCGCTGCTCGAGCTCCAGCACCCGTTTGCGCGCGCGCGGCACCTCCTGCTGCACCAGGTCCGACAGCTTCGTGTCCGCCAGCTTCTTGAGTTCCGCCGGGGTGAGCTTCTTCATCGTGTCGGTGATGGGATCGTAGAACGCCATGGGTGCCTCCTTCCTCGAGTAACCCCTAGTAACCCCGCTCCGCGAGGTACAGGTCCACCAGCGCGCCTTCTTCGTACCAGGCATGACGCATCTCGGAGTTGAACCAGCGCGAGTCCGGTTTGGCCGTGCGCACCTCGAGTTTGATCCGATTGGGCGCTGTGTCGATGACCGCCGCCCGAGCCTTGCAGGCCCCGCCCGGCTCCTCGCCATAGCCGTCTTCCAGGCACACCTCGTCGCCCACGGCCAGCCGCCGGGTGTATTCGGTGCCCAGGTAGTGGGCTTCGTCACACGCCGCCCGCGCCGACGAGCGCCCATGCTGGGCACACCGCTCGCGCACCGGGCTGCGAACGATCGGGACGGCGTTCACGAACGCGTCCTCGTCGTTGGGGTTGGGCCGGAAGGCCTCCCGGCCGGTACCACAGCCCGCCATGACCCACAGCAGGCCTCCACATGCCCACATCCACTTCATCGTGTCCTCGCATCCGGGGGTGCTCGAGGCGCCCCGCGCTCCCTCGGGGAGGGAGAGTGAGCGCCGAGCATGGCAAGCCCGGGCGGGAGCGTAAAGCGGAGGGGGCGCGCCGGGACTCAGGCGATGCGCCGCGCCGGGCCCGGAATCTCTTCCTGGATACCGGGCACGATGCGGTTGGCGGCGTCCACGAACACCACCGTGGGCTTCCAGTTGCGCGCCTCCTGCTCCTCCACCTCGGCGAACGTGGCGATGATGACCAGATCACCGGGCTTGTTCAGGTGCGCCGCCGCGCCGTTGATGCAGATGACGCCGCTGCCCGCGGCGCCCTCCAGGGCGTACGTCTCCAAGCGGGTGCCCTGCGTCACGTTCCATACCGCCACCTTCTCGAAGGGGAGGATGTCGGCGGCGCGCAGCAGCTCCTGGTCAATGGTGACCGAGCCTTCGTAATCCAGGTCGGCCTGGGTGACGGTCGCTCGGTGGATCTTGGACTTGAAGAGGATTCGGCGCATGGGGGTGTCGGGGTTCCCGGAAGATTGCGGCGCAACCGTAACGGGGGATGCGCCATGGGACAACGGTCAATGGCGCGCTCGCCTGCTCGCCGACATCCCCCCTGGTCCTTCTCAACGCTGGAAATTCAGGAGTTGAGAGATATCCAGCGGCAGTTTCTGGGTGCCGGATGTGAGCTGGCCGTCCATCTTCACCTGGGCATTGCCGCCGGAGCGCAGGGCGCTCGCCGCGGACAGGGCGCTGGCGAAGTTGATGTTCAGCGGCAGTTTGATCTCCCGCGTGGCGCCGGGTTCGAGCATGCCGAGGTTGCCCGTGGAGAGGTTGCCCACGCTGGAGCCGGCGATCTTCATGGCGCCGGTGATGCCCGCCACCGGCAGCGCGAAGCTGTTGCGGTTCTTCACCACGAGGGGGAACTCCACCGTGGCGCCCTGCAGGGTGATGTTGGAGACGCGGGGGGCGTTGAACTGCACCTGGGGAATCTTGGGGACCTCGAAGGTGCCCTCGTGCGCCAGGGGGAAGTTGATGACGCCGATCGGCGTCTTCACGCCGATGGAGCCCTGGGCCTTGTAGCGGGCGGCGTCCTTGTTGAGGAACGTGGACACCACGGGCACCAGGTCCGCGAAGCGCACGTTGGCGGGGAAGACGAGCTCCGACTTGCCCTTGGCGGCGATGTTGAGCCCCTTGGGCGGCGTGCCGGCCACCACCTGCTTGTCCTCGACGAAGAAGGCGTAGTTGATCGAGGCGAGGCTCAGCCCGAGGGGGTTGGGGTTGTCGAGCTGGTAGACGAGGTCGATGGTGGCGTCGGAGAGCGAGGCCTGGGACAGGCGCGCCGTCTTGAAGGTGAAGCGGGGCTTCTGGAAGGCCTGCTTGAAGAGGCTCTGCAGCGCGGCGCAGCCGGAGAGCAGGAGCAGACAGGCCGTGGCGAGGAGGAGGCGCGAGCGGTTCGTCTTCATGATCATAGGAGGGAGATGGTAAGTCTTGAGCACCTTGAAACCGTACGAATTCCGGTGGTGGCCCGCGCTGTTGTGCGTCCTGTTGTGGCTGCCCGCGTGCAAGCGGAGCACGGAGTCCGAGCCGGTGCGTACCCTGCCGCTCAGTCCGTGCCGGTTGGACGGTGTGGGTCGCCAGGCCCTGTGTGGCACCCTGGAGGTGTGGGAGGACCGGGTGGCGAAGCAGGGGCGCAAGGTGCCTCTGAAGGTCGTCGTGGTGCCCGCGCTCGCCTCCTCGCCCCAGGCGGATCCCCTGGTGCTCCTGGCCGGTGGGCCGGGACAAGGCGCCGCGAAGCTGGCCCGGCAGGTGATGCCCCTGCTCGATCGCATCCAACGCCAGCGCGACCTCGTCTTCGTGGACCAGCGGGGCACCGGCGACTCCGGGCCCCTCAAGTGCGAGCCCGTGTCCCCGGATGCGCCGCTCTCCGAGCAGTTCGACGACACCTTCCCGGAGAAGGCCTTCCGCGACTGCCTCGCGGGCTACGAAGCGGACGTGCGGCTGTACACCACGCCCATCGCCATGGACGACTTGGACGAGGTGCGCCAGGCGCTCGGCTACCAGCAGCTCAATCTCTGGGGCGTGTCCTACGGCACGCGCGCCGCGCTGGTGTACCTGCGCCAGCACCCGGAGCACGTGCGCACCGTCATCCTCGACGGCGTGGCGCCCATGTCCCTCCTGCTCCCCCTGTACGTGGGGCGGGACAGCCAGCGCTCGTTGGACCTGCTCTTCGCGAGCTGTGAAGAGGACGTGGCGTGCACGAAGCGCTACCCGGACCTGCGCGGCCGCTTCCGGGAACTGCTCGAGCGGTTGCGGCGCGAGCCCTTGAAGGTCCAGGTGGACCATCCCCTCTCCGGCGCTCCCGAGGACGTGACGCTCACCCACGCGGGGGTCACCGGGGCGTTGCGCGGGTTGCTCTACGCGCCCGAGGCGGCGGCGATGGTGCCGCTCATCATCGATCGGGCCACCCAGGGGGATTGGCGGCCCTTCGTCGCCATCTACACGAACATGAATGGTGGCTACGACAACAACCTGGCCCAGGGCATGTTCCTGTCCGTCGTGTGCACGGAGGACGCGCCCCTCATCTCCGATGAGGCCATCACCCGCGAGACGAAGAACACCTGGATGGGCGAGCGCGCCTTGCGCGACATGCTCCGGCCGTGCGAGTTCTGGCCGCGCGGCACCGTGCCCGAGGGCTACCGCGAGCCGGTGAAGTCGGACGTGCCCGTGCTGCTCTTGTCCGGGGAGTTGGATCCCGTGACGCCGCCCTCGTGGGCCGAGGACGCGAAGAAGACACTGACGCACAGCCTGCACGTGGTGCTGCCGGGGGTGGGCCACGGCACCAGCTCCATCGGATGCGCGCGGGCGTTGATGGCGGACTTCGTGCAGCGCGGGACCTTGGAGGGGCTCGAGTCCAAGTGCGGTCAGGGCCTCGTGCGTCCTCCCTTCTTCACCTCCTTCGCGGGGCCGGTGCCATGATCGACGTGACGAACCTGCACAAGCGCTTTGGCCAGGTGACGGCGGTGGAGGACGTGACCTTCCGCGCCGAGGACGGCGTGGTGACGGGATTGCTCGGGCCCAACGGCGCCGGCAAGACGACCACGCTGCGGATGCTCTACACGCTCATCCGCCCCGACAAGGGCAGTGCCCGGGTGGATGGACTGGACGTGGCCGAGCGCCCCCTGGAAGTCCGCCAGGCCATCGGCGTGCTGCCGGACGCTCGCGGCCTCTATCCGCGCCTCACCGCGCGCGAGCACGTGCGCTACGCGGGCGAGCTGCATGGCCTGTCCGGCGCGGCGCTCGACAAGCGCATCGGCGAGCTGGTGGAGCTGCTGGACATGAAGGACATCGCGGACCGGAGGGCCGAGGGCTTCAGCCAGGGCGAGCGCATGAAGGTGGCGCTCGCGCGGGCGCTGGTGCACGGGCCGCGCAACGTGCTCCTGGACGAGCCCACCAACGGCCTGGACGTGATGAGCACCCGCGCGGTGCGCACGCTCATCCAGCGGCTGCGCGAGCAGGGCCACTGCATCGTGTTCTCCAGCCACGTGATGCAGGAAGTGGCGGCGCTGTGCGACCGCATCGTGGTGGTGGCGCGGGGGCGGGTGGTGGCGGACGGGACTCCGGACGAGCTGCGCGCGCGTACGGGCAAGGACAGCCTCGAGGAGGCCTTCGTGACGGTCATCGGAAGTGAGCAGGGGTTGATGCAGTGAAGACGCTCTTCTCCACGGTGTTCCGCAAGGAGTTGAGGGATCACCTGCGTGACCGGCGCTCGGTGGTGAGCGCGGTGGGCTTCACGCTGATGGGCCCGCTCCTCTTCGGGATGATGTTCACGGTGATGGCGTCCTGGTTCCGCGAGGACAAACCGCTGGAGTTGCCGGTGGTGGGCCGCGCGCACGCGCCGAGCCTCGTGGCCTTCCTGGAGCGCTCGGGGGCGACGCTGTCCGAGCCGCCCAAGGACTACGAAGCGCTCATCCAGGCGGGCAAGCTGGACACGGTGCTCATCATCCCCGAGGACTACGGCAAGGACTTCGCCGAGGGCCACACGGCGGCGGTGCACCTGGTGATGGACAACTCGCGCAACCAGGCGCGCAAGACGATCCAACGGGTGCGGCAACTGCTCGGGGCGTACTCGGGAATGCTGGGTTCCCAGCGGCTCTTGGCGCGCGGGGTGGCGCCGGAGCTGGCCGCGCCCATCCAGGTGGAGGAGGTGGACCTGTCCACACCGGAGCGGCTGGCGGCGAGCCTGCTCACCATCATCCCCATCTTCCTGGTGTTCGCGGCGTTCTCGGGAGGGATGAACGTGGCCATCGACGCCATGGCGGGCGAGCGCGAGCGCGGCTCGCTGGAGTCGCTGTTGCTCAACCCCGTGCGGCGCGAGGCCTTGGTGCTGGGCAAGTGGATGACGGCGGTGATGTTCGCGGCGGCGGCGACCACGGTGTGCCTGCTCGGCTTCGTGGCGGTGATGACGCGGGTGCCGTTGCAGGACCTGGGGGTGAAGGTGCGGCTGGACGCGCTGGCGGTGCTGGCCCTGTGGGCGGGCGTGATCCCGCTCGCGCTGATGGCCTCGGCGGTGCAGATGCTCTTGTCCACCTTCGCGCGCTCCTTCAAGGAAGCGCAGACGTACATCCAGGTGCTGATGCTCCTGCCCATGCTGCCGGGCATGGTGCTGGTGCTCTCGCCCATGCAGAGCAAGACCTGGATGTTCGCGGTGCCGGTGCTGGGCCAGGAGATGATCATCCAGGAGGTGATGCGCGGCGAGACCCTGGGGGTGCTGCCCTTCGTGCTGAGCCTCGCGAGCTGTGGCGCGCTCGCGCTCGTGTTCCTCGCGTGGACGGCGCGCCTGCTCGCGGACGAGCGCATCATCTTCGGCCGCTCGTGAGGCGTTTGCCCATGTGGTATTGAAAATATCCAGGAATACCAGCATTCTCCTGCTAAGCGGTAATTTCGCGGGAGGATGTCGTGAATCAGAGACAGCGGGTGTGGCGGAGGATGGCGGCGGCCCTGGTGGGGCTCGCGGTTGTCTCCTCCGGGCTGGGATGTGACTCGCGGGAGGAAGAGCCTCAGCAACTCGAGCAGCGGACGTTCGCGCTCTCCGGGCTCGCGGGATACACCCAATGCGATTGGGGAAGCACGGACTGCAACCTGTGCGTCAACGGTGTCGTCTCGGCGTTCAACAACCTGCGGGACCACGGTGAGATCCTGGGCTTCAACCCGGGCGGTTACGATCTCAATCTGGCCTACCCGAGCAGTGATCACCTCGAGGGCATCCAGCGGTTGAAGAGCGGCCTGGGCCGCTACTTCGTCGTCTCCAAGCGGGATGGGCGGAGTGCCTCATCGGCCTATGTGGCCCACTCCGTGTTCATGGAGTCGCGCAACACCTCGGGTCAGCGCATGCGGTCCAACCGGCTGATCTCCTCCACCTCCCAGCCGGAGGACACGTGGCCCCACTCGGCGGACCGGGTCGTGGCTGGGATTGGCGCCCTGGATGGGTACAAGCATGGAGGCGGATTGCAGGCCTCCGGCAACATCGTCGCTCTTCCCCTGGAGGAGGGTCCGGGCAACGGCAAGGTGGTCCTCTATGACTACAGCGATCCCTCCAACCCGGCCTGGCTCGGTACCGTGTATGGCGCCAGCGGCGCCGCGGGGACCGCTTCCCTGACGAAGCTCGCGGACGGACGCTTCATGCTCGTCATTGGCCAGGGGGATGCGAAGGTTCTCGAATTCTACATCTCGTCGAGCACCGTGCTCTCTCCCTCCACCACCTGGGCGCCGTATGACACATGGTACCTGCCGGAGATCCCCTTGGGAGACTGGGGTGCCTTCCAGAGCCTCAATTTCGTCACCGATTGCGCCGAGGGGCGGCTGTATCTGATTGGCACCCGGCTCGGAGGGCTGCGGTGGGGCGCGGTGAGCGATGACTACGCCCATCTGTACGAAGTCACGCTCACTCCCAACGTGACCATCCGGAACATCGCTTCCAAGCATTTCTATTGCAGCAACGATGGTTCGCGGCAGTGCAACTTCGACGCGGCGGGCGGCGCGTTCGTCGACAAGGATCGCAACCTCCTGCTCTACGTCACCGAGCACGCCGACGATGGCCCTGTGGGCTCCGTGAAGATGATGGAATACCGGAGCATCTTCCCCAATGCCGCCTGTGGCAGCGACATCAACCAGGCCTTCGTCGACTTCTATGATGACTCCGACTTCAGCGATCGGGGCTTCATCTTCGACTACGCGGATCGCTATGCGAAGAACTGGGCTCGCTTCAGCGACGTCGACAACTTCAACGACAAGGCGTCGGCGGTCCGCTACTGCATTCCTCCCGGCCATCGGGTCCGGCTCTACAAGGACTCGAACTACAGCGGGAAGACCAAGGACCTGATTGGCACGGGCGTACCCACCTCGGTCAACCTCAATAGCTGGAGCTTCGGGGACGACACCTCGGCGGCCCAGTGGCTGTCCTTCTGACGCGTGCCCGTTCCAACACGGGGAGCCGAAGGTACGGCTCCTCGTGGACGGTCATCCATTGGACCGCGTGGGTGCCTAACCCATCGCCGAGGTCAGGCGGGTGCCAGCCGATGCGACGAGCGCGTCCTCCAGGAAACCGGCGACGATGTTGGGAACGCGCAGCCGTTCCGTGACGAACTGGCGGGCCGTGTAGAGCGCGAATGAGGACACCAGCGAGGCCGCCGCGCCCACCACGGCGAGCCCGAGTGCGGGAACCTTCTGGTGCCGGGCCACGGCCACGCCCACGAAGGCTCCGGAGATGATGCGCACGAGGAGCGCCGACTGCGTGAGGCGGGCGGGCATCCCCGGAATCTTGTCGAACACGAACTCCCCCAGCGCGAGCAGCGGCAAGACGCGAGAGACCGTGGACGATGCGAGGATTGCCTCCACGCGGCTCTCCTTCGCCTCGATGCCATCCTCGGACAGTTTATGGCTCAGGAACGCCGGGGCACTCAGCGCCCTCATCCCCGCCATCGCACCCATTCCCGCGGCTGTCACCATGTCGCTGCGATTCATGTGTCCACCCTCGTTGCTGCCTGCACTGGTCGTCCAGACAGGATGAGGATGGACCCCTCGGGCGACCATTCCCCACCCTCTCGCTCGCCTGGCTGGTTGCCCTCGGGCGCACCGCGTCAGGGCTGGAGGACACGTGGCAATGGTGGGCGCGTGACGTTTGCCCCGCTGTCAAACGGCTCGCTGTCGATGTCCGTGCAGGGCGAAGAACAAGCGTCCCAGGGCGCGATGGCGTTTTTCGCGGGATGGGTCCAAGGAGGAGGTGGCAGTCCACGCAGGGGGGGAACATGGACTTCTTGGGGCCTGGCCGCGCGGTTGTCCCAGTGCGTCGGCGATGGTTCGCCATCTGCTCCATGCTGCTGGCCTCGAGCTGTATGGGGGCGGATGCGGCGCTGATCGACGGGACGTGCAACCAGTCGGACAGCACGGTCAGTTGTTGCCTCAAACAGCACCCCGCTCAGTACGAGCTGTGTGGGGCGACAGCTCCGGCGACAGCGGAACCGCTCATCGTGGGTCCACCTGGGCTCAAGTCCCTGGAGGCTGGCTCTTCGCGCGAGGGCAAGGATGCGCGCCGGGAGAAGTGTCTTCCTGATTACGTCGCGTGCATCGAGAAAATCGGATTAACGCCGGGTGGTTCATTCGGTGGTAGCCAGTGCCAGGACTGCTACAACTACTGTGTGGATTACGGCTTCTGGCCTTTGCGCGTGAACAAGAAGAAGTGTCCGGGGTTGGCAGGATGAGAACTTCTCGCAAGAGCTTCTGGCAGCAGGTCGCCATTGGGTTCGACAAGCTCAACGTCTCCCTTGCTCAGGACGACTCAATCACCTTTGCAATGGGTGAGCGCGAGTATCTGGCCTACCAGAAGAAGTTGCTTCGCCAAGCTGAGACGGAGAAGGAGCGCCATCACATCAAGCGGTTGATTGCCCGGTCCATCCTTCGATTCGCCTATCTCACTGGAAGCACGTGGGATGAATATGAAAGGGCATTGCGCCGTGTTCTGAGGCTTGGATACCTGAACGCGGACCACCAGCTGAGCACTGCCAATCTGACCTTGTTGTGGTCGTCCGATAATGATCAGACGAAGGCTTCGGTGGGCTGGGCGTTGATGGAGGCGGCGGAGCGTAGGTTACGCCGTCTGCGCCGAACGCATGAGGCCCGTAGGCAGGGCCTGAAGGGTATTGAAATCGTCAGACGACGCGTCGCCCGAAAGGGGCTGCTCCCTTCTGGTTCCGCCAGCTCACCCAAGGAGACATCACGTCGTCGGGCTTGATGGCGTGCGCCATTTCAGGGCTCGACGGAGCGTGGTTCGGGTCCTTCTTCACACCTGGGCTCGCCTGGCTGGTTGCCCTCGGGCGCACCGCGTCAGGGCTGGAGGACACGTGGCAATGGTGGGCGCGTGACGTTTGCCCCGCTGTCAAACGGCTCGCTGTCGATGTCCGTGCAGGGCGAAGAACAAGCGTCCCAGGGCGCGATGGCGTTTTTCGCGGGATGGGTCCAAGGAGGAGGTGGCAGTCCACGCAGGGGGGGAACATGGACTTCTTGGGGCCTGGCCGCGCGGTTGTCCCAGTGCGTCGGCGATGGTTCGCCATCTGCTCCATGCTGCTGGCCTCGAGCTGTATGGGGGCGGATGCGGCGCTGATCGACGGGACGTGCAACCAGTCGGACAGCACGGTCAGTTGTTGCCTCAAACAGCACCCCGCTCAGTACGAGCTGTGTGGGGCGACAGCTCCGGCGACAGCGGAACCGCTCATCGTGGGTCCACCTGGGCTCAAGTCCCTAGAAGACGAAACTCAGGAAGAGAGCCAGGAGGAACGGGAGAAGAGGTGCTTGCCCCACTATGTCGCATGCATCGAGAAGATTGGCTTGAAGCCGGGTGGCTCATTCGGTGGTAGCCAATGCCAGGATTGCTACAGATACTGTAGGCGCTTCGGCTTCTGGCCTTTGCGCATGAACAAGAAGAAGTGTCCGGGGTTGGCTGGATGAAAACTGTGCGCAAGCGCTTCTGGCGGCAGGTCGCCACGGAGTTCGACAAGCTCAACATCGCGCTCCTCCAGGATGAGGGGATCTCCTTCGCGAAGGGAGAGCGTGAGTATCTGGCCTTCCAGAGGAAGTTGCTGCGTCAGGCGGAGTTGGAATGGGAAATCCTGCAAATCAAACGGTTGATCGCCCGTTCCATCCTCCTATTCGCTTACACAACGGGATGTAGCTGGAGGGAAATGAGACGGGTATTGCGCCGCTCATCACAGCTTGGCTATCTGAACGCCAGCGATCAGGCGGCTGCTGCTCATTTCGTCTTGTTGTGGGCATCCGACAGCGATCACTCGAAGGCCCCCCTTGGCTGGAAAATGCTGGACGCGGCTGAGCACAGGTTGCTCCGCCTGCGCCGAAATCATGTGACTCGGAAGCAGGAACTCGCCGCTGGTGTGGCGGTTAGAAAGAGAGTCGCCCGAAAGGGGCTGCTCCCTCCTGGTTCCGCCAGCTCACCCAAGGAGACATCACGTCGTCGGGCTTGATGGCGTGCGCCATTTCAGGGCTCCACGGAGCGCGGCTCGGGATCCTTCTTCTTGACTGGGATGTAGCAACGGCCCTGGTACTCGGCCGCGCCAGGAGGGCAGGGCGCATCGAGTCTGTGCGGGGTCCAGCAGCCACCCCGGATCTCCACCTCGGTCACCGGGATGCAAGGAGGCGTTGCCTGTTCCTTGAAGGGCTTCTCCGGCATGGCGTAGCCAATGATGGGCAGTGCGTCCTGTCTGCCGGTGAAGTGCATGGGCTCCTTGTGGGCGGCTTGAACCCATTCATCGACCTCTCGTGATGTCTGCTCGGGAGCGCGCGGCCAGAGCATCAGGGCGAATCCCACTGCCACCGCGGCTCCCGCGCAGGCCGCTCCCCAGCGCATCCACTGATGACGTGCCGAGGGGCGGGCCTCGCGCGTGAAGTGGGCCTGGGCGTCTGGCCGGTCATCGAGACTCGCCAGGGCGCCCGCCACCCGCATGTGGCCCAAGGTCAGCTCATGAATGGTGGGCGTCTTCGTCTGGGTCGCTTGCTCGGGGTGAAACACGAGGCATTCTGGGTCGGTGAAGCTCGTGGTCTGGGTGCTCCAGGGCGTGTGTGTGCGCCACGCCTCGCCCGTTCCCGGCATCACCACCAGGGCGGGCTCTCCCGTCTCCGTGTGGCGTGCCTCGTAGAGTCGGCCTTCGTCCTCGGGGACGTCCAGGTAACGCTCACCCACTTCATAGGGGCCGATCCGGCGGCCCTTCCAGTCCGAGTTGTCGCTCATGTCCGTCCCTCCCAAAGGCCTCGTTTCCTACTCCGGGTGTCGGGCGAGCGTAAGGACTCAGGGGGTCACGGGCGGCACGTCCCGGCCCTCGCCGAAAGCCAGCACCCACCACTTGGGGGCCTGGCCTCCCCGCTCCACCAGCGCCCCGGCCAGGTCCCACAACGGATCCGTCTCGCCATCGTCCGCCAGCCGGAAGGTCCCGTAGTGCATGGGCACGCTGTAGCTCGCTCCCAGGTCCACGCTCGCCTGCACCGCCTCGCGCGGAGACACGTGCACCGGGGACATGATGGCCTCGGGCTTGTACGCCCCGATGGGCAGCACCGCGAGCCTCATCGGCCCCAGTCGCTCCCGGGTCTCGGTGAACTGGCTCCCCGAGGCCGTGTCTCCCGCGAAGTACGTGCGCCCGTGTGGCCCCCGGAAGACGTAGCCCGTCCACAGCGTGCCATTGGCGTCCCCCAGGCCCCGGTTGGAGAAGTGCTGGGTGCGCGCGCTCACCAGTGTCACCTCGGTGCTCAGCGGAAACTCCTGCCACCAGTCCACCTCGGTGACGTGCCGCAGGCCCTCGCCCTCCAGGAACTCGCGGTTGCCCAGCCCGGCGAAGACCCGCACCTGGGGAAAGCGCTCCTGGAGCCGTTGCAGCGTGGCCACGTCCATGTGGTCGTAGTGGTTGTGGCTGATGGCCACCACGTCGATGGGCGGCAGGTCCTCGAAACGGATACCGGGCGGCCGCATCCGCTGGGGGCCCGCGAAGGACACCGGACTGCACCGCTCGCTGTAGATGGGGTCCGTCAGGATGTTGAGCCCATCCAGTTGCAGCAGCACCGTGGCGTGGTTGATGAATGTCACGCGCAGGTCGCCCCGCCCCACGCGCTCGGGCGGGCGCGGGCCGAACGGTGCATCGGGCCGCCCCTTCCACGGGCCCGGCTTCCGTTGGCTCATCCACTCGAGGAAGCTCATCGTCCGCGGCCGGGGCTCGCGGTTGACGAAGCGCTCGCCATCGAAGTGGTCGCTCGGGGCGCCCTTCCAGGTGGGGGCGGAAAAGCAGCCACTCGCGCCCAAGGCGAGCGCCAGCAGTCCAACGAGATGACGCGGCGTGTTCATGCCGCCATCATGTCACTTCAGCCGCGAGCCCATCAGGGTGACGATCGAGTCGCCCGTCGGGTCCGTGTACTTGCGCGAGGCGACCCCGCGCACCCATTCCGAGGTGACGTAGCGGAAGTGCGGCGTGGCGGCCGTGGCCGCCTCCACGATGACCTTCGCGATGTCCTCGCCGCTCTGGGCCGCCTTGTAGGCATCCATGGCGCCCGCCATGTAGGAGTCGAGCATTGGCTGGTAGAGGTCGTCCCCGGGGCTCGGCTTGCCGCTGAGCTTCGCCTTCACGTTCGTGACGAACTCGGTGTTCACCGCGCCCGGCTCGATGTTGGACAGGTGGATGCCCAGCCGCTGCGCCACGGGGGCGAGGCTCTCCAGAATAGGCGTCGTTGAAGGGCTGGCCCAACAGGCCGCCCACGCTCGTCACCGTGAGGATGCGTCCGGACCTGGCCTCGCGCATGAAGGGGAACACGGCCTGGGTCACCCGCCACACATGAGTGCGACGCGAGCCATGTGTGTCCTCCAGGCGCTGTCTGGGAGCGCGATGGGGACGTGTTGTAGGCCGTTTTCAGCGCCGAGGGGGGACGCTCGGCGAGTATGGTTGAGGAACAGGAATGGGGCGAGCTGATCGATTGTCGGACCCGGTACGGGTCGGCGCGTACCGCTCGTGTGCGTCCATGCTTTTTTTCACGTCGGCCCTCGCGGATTTCAACCACTGGTGCACACTTTGACTGGATATTCAGTGGGCGAGTGCCCACTCGTTCCCTGGGACATCGTGACAGGTGGAAACGACAGGCCTCACCTTGGGAGGCACCATGACACCGGAGCGAGAACTCACCCTGCCGCCCGCGCCGACCTCCGTGGCCACGGCGTCGGGAGAACCGCGGTTCGGCACCTACCAGGGCGAGCTGCCCGAGGTGGACTTGCAGCGATTGTCGGGCCCCTGGGCTCCGGCGGCGGCGCGTGCCCGGCTGCTCAAGCGCAAGCGCTGGCACTACACCCTGGCGACCACGCGCGAGGTGGTGGCGCTCTTCGCGGTGGTGGACGTGGGCTACTCGGCCAATGCGTTCGCCGTGGCGTTGGACTTGAAGGAGCGCAAGGCGCTCTGTGACGTGAGCTTCCTGGGCGCGCCCGGCCCCCTGGTGGAGGTGGGCAACAAGCCGGGAGCGGGTCTGGCGGCCTCCTTCCGCACGCTCGGCGGACGGATGACCGCCACCCGGGGCCCCGAGGACGAGCGCTACCGGTTGCAGGTGGATGTGAGCCGGCTGCGCACCGGCAGCCTCCAGTCCTTCCTGTGGAACGGGGAGCTGATGGTGGCCGGGGGGCCGCCGGCGTTGACGGTGATCGCCCCCGTGGGCGGAGACGGCTTCGTCAACGTCACCCAGAAGCGCGCGGGGATGCTCGCCTCGGGCACGCTGGAGGCGGGCGGCAAGCGCTTCCAGTTGGACGGCGGGGTGGGGGGAACGGACTACACCCAGGGGTACCTCGCCCGGCACACCTCCTGGCGCTGGGCCTTCATGGCCGGTCGGCTGGCGGACGGCACACCGGTGGGTCTCAACCTCGTCGAGGGCTTCAACGAGAGCTCCCAGGTGAACGAGAACGCCCTGTGGCTGGGCGATCGGCTGGTGCCGCTCGGGCGGGCCTCGTTCGAGTACGACCGCGAGAACCTGATGAGACCGTGGCGCGTGCGGACGGACGACCGGGTGGTGGACTTGAGCTTCCAGCCCCTGCACGTGCACCGGGAGGACCATGACTTCAAGGTGGTGGTGAGCCACTTCGCCCAGCCCATTGGCCTCTTCGAGGGCACGCTGCGAGTGGACGGGCGGACGTACATGCTGTCCGATGTGCCCGGCGTCACCGAGGACCAGGACATGTTGTGGTGAGGGACCGGGCGGCCGGGCGTTGGCATTGCGAGGGCCCGGGCCCCGAGGTGCGGGAACCCGACGGGCTGGCATAAGCTGGCGGCGCGTGCGCGGAGTCCCATGAACTGCTCGAATTGCGGCCAGGTCGTCGCCGATGAGTCCCTCGGCTTTTGCATGGAGTGTGGCGAGGCGTTCAATGCCTCGGCCGGCCAGGGCGCCGACGAGGACAACCCCGACGCTTATGCGGAGGGGTACTCGGACTCGGAGTGGAGGGAGCCTCGGCCGTCCGTCTGGGACACCCTGTCCCGGGTCCTCGCTCCGGTGCGCTCCGTCGCCGGCCAGCTCGGGGATGTCTTCGTGAACATCCTCGAGAGTCCGAGCCTGTACGGGCAGATGCCCGGGGGCTCGTTGACGTTCCTGGGCCTGGGCCTGGTGGGTCTGGCGCTGTTGTTCTCGGTGGTGCCCTTCATCGAGGGCATTGGGGGGTTGGGGTCGTGGGTGATGTTCGGGTGGGGCGTGCTCGTGCTGCTGAGCGAGTGGCGCGAGGTGAGCGAGGCCCCTCCCCGTGAGGGCCGGTTCGTGGAGGCCTATCCCGCGGTGATCGAGAAACTGCCCCGGGAGGTCTGGCACCCGGGCGTCATCCAGGCCTATGCGCTGGTCACCTGCGCGTACGCCCTGCGGATGGTGGGCTACGGGCCCATTTCGTTGCTGTGGCTGCTGGCCGCGGGGGTGCTCGGCTACGAGCAGGGGCGCCGCTTCTTCTATCTGCTGCCCCAGGACGAGGCGGCCCTGGCGTCGAGCGCCGAGCATCCCGGGTTGCATCGCTGGGTGGTGCCGGGCGTCGTGGTGGGCGCGCTCTCGCTGCTGCTGCCCTGGGGGCGGATGTCGGGCCTGTCGACGAGTGTGTACGGCGTGGACCTGCCGCTCTCCGTGTTGACCCTGTCCTGCCTGCTGCTGCTCGGCTGCTACGCCGTGAAGCACCAGGGGTTGGGGGGATTGCACCCGATGGTGCTCATCCTCGTGGCCGTGTGGCTGGCGCTGTGGCTCGTGCTGATGAACAACGTCTACAGCCCGGGCTCCTGGGTCTATCTGGTGGGCGTGCTGCTGCTCGACACCGCCATCGTGCGCCACCTGATTCCAGTGCGCTCGCGGCCCGAGGAGGCCCCCCAAGAGGAGCCTCCCCCGGACCTGGACTACCAGGGCTGAGCCCCGGGGGTCCGGCGCCTCACTTCTGGTGCCGCAGCCAGGTGCGGACCTCGGGCAGGGCGCGCTCGCGCAGCACCACGTCCTGCTCCAGCCTCTCCAGCGTCTGGCCCATGGCCTGCTTCGCCTCCTCCACGGGGTGGGCCGTGAGCAGCTTGCGCACCTCGTCCAGTTGCTTGCGCTCGCGCAGCGCGCCCAGCGACTCCACCACCCGGCGCAGCAGCATCGGCGCCGCGCCCGTGCGCGCCAGCACGTCCTTCCAGCGCTTCTGCTTCTCCGCCCACCACGCATCGCGGCCCGTGCGGTTGTTGATGAGCCCCGTCAGGAAGCTCGCCACGTCCTGCATCTTCACCTTCTCCGTGAAGAAGAGCTTCTGCGCCGCGTCCGCGAGCTGGGGATCCTCGAAGGCCGTGAGCGCCATGAGGTAGCGCCGCTGGGTCGCCGGATCCGGCTCGACGGGCATCTTCTCCAGGAGCTTCTCGTAGAGCGCCCGGTCTCCCTGGCGCGCCACCATGCCCACCGCCGCGTCCAGCAGGTTGGGCTCGAGCGCCGTCGTGTCGCCGTCCAGCGCACGCGCCACGCGGGGCCGGGCCTCGGCGATGATCTCCGGGCTGCGCGCCACGCCGCCCAGCGCTCGCACCAGCGCCGCGCGCCGCAGCTTCACCCGGTCCGTCTCCCCGGGAGCCGCGTCCCACCCGAGCGCCTGGAAGCCCTCGCCCAGGAGCTTCTCCATCCAGCGGCGGAAGCGCTCCTGCTCCTCTCCCTCCACCAGCCGCCTCTCCACGTACGCGAGCCCGCCCACCAGCTCGTCGAGCACCGCGTCGTCCTCCTCTTGGCCGAAGCGGCCCGCCAGGTCCAGGTAGGCCACGAGCGTCGCCTGCCCGCTGCGCGCGAGCGCCCACTGGTCCGCGAGCAGGGAGATGCGCTCGCTGGGCTCCAGCGCGTCCACGTTCGCCGACAGCCGCTCCAGTCCCGAGGCGTCGTACTGGACCCGGTAGAAGCCCGTGGAGCCCGCGTTGGCCACCAGCCACTTCACCTCGCCCGAGCCCTCCAGCGTCACCTCCGCCTCGGACTCGCGCAGGAGCACCCGCTGCTCGCGCACCCCGCCCGCGTCGGCGTACTTGAGCACCATGGGCACCGGCCAGCGCTCGCCGCTCTTCACCCCGGGTTCCGAGTAGTAGCGCTGCTGGGTGAGCTTCACCTTGCGCCCGTTCACCGTCACGCCCACCAGCGGGTAGCCGTTCTGGCCAATCCAGGCGTTGGCCAGCTCCAGCACTGGCTGGGACGAGGCCTGGGAGAGCGCGCGCCACAGGTCATCCGCCACGGCGTTGGCGCGCGCGTGCTTGCGCATGTACTGGCGCATGCCCTCGCGGAAGGCATCCTGGCCGAGGAAGCCCTCGATCATGCGCAGCACCGCGCCGCCCTTCTCGTAGGTGATGAGGTCGAAGCTCTCACCGGCCTCGTGGGCGTTGCGCACCTCGCCGCGGATGGGGTGCGTGGAGCGCAGCGCGTCCAGGTGCAGCGCCGCCGCCTTGCCCGAGTCGAAGTCCAGCCACACGCGCCAGTCCGGCTTCCAGTCGTCGACGATCTTGTACGCCATCCACGTGGCGAAGGCCTCGTTGAGCCACAGGTCGTCCCACCACACCATCGTCACCCAGTTGCCGAACCACTGGTGCGCCAGCTCGTGCGTCACCACCTCGGCCACTCGCTTCTGCACGGACAGGGGCGCGGTGGCCGGATCGAGCAGGAGGGCGATCTCCCGGTAGGTGATGAGGCCCGCGTTCTCCATGGCGCCGGCCTCGAAGTCGGGGATGCCGACCTGGTCCACCTTGCCAAAGGCGTAGGGCAGGTCGAAGTAGGCCTGGAGCCGGGGCAGCGCCGCGAGCGCCGCGTCCTGGCCGAAGCGCGTGAGGTGCGCCTTCTCCGGCAGCGCCCAGGTGCGCACCGGAATCCCCTCCACCCGCTCCTCGGGCGTGCCCACCAGCGGCCCCACCACGAGCGCGATGAGGTACGAGCTGAGCACCTCCGTCTCCTTGAAGGTGAGCCGGCGCATGTTGCCGTCCGACTCCTCGCGCTCGAGCGCGCCATTGCTCAGCGCCGTCAGCCCCGTGGGCACCTGCACCGTGAGGGCCCAGCGCGCCTTGAAGGAGGGCTCGTCGAAGCAGGGGAAGAGCCGCCGCGCGTCGGCCGCCTCGAACTGGGTGGCCGCCACCTTGCCCGCCATGTACAGGCCCCGCAGCCCCTCGGTGAAGCGGCCCGTCCACGTCACGTCCAGCGCGCCCTCGCCCTGGGGAAGCTTCTCGCCGAAGCGCACCACCACCGTTTCGCTCAGGGGCGCCTCGTGCGTCTCGGCGGGCATGATGATGCGCCCGTCCGCCGCGCGGAACACCACCTCGCCCAGTTTGAGCGCGATGGCGTGCAGGATGATTTCGTCGGTGGGGGTGTCGAGCTCCAGCTCGATCGTTTGCAGGCCCGTGAAGGCGCGCGCCTCCATGTCGAGCGTCAGGGTCGCCGCGTACCGCCGGGGGCGAATGGAGAGAGGGAGCCGGAAGTTCTTGTCTTCTGTCGCGTGAGCCATAGGAGGCGCGACTCTAACGGGAGTGCGAGCACTTGCTGGGGCCGCGTGACGCCTGCCGTCCACCGGGCAACGGCCCGAGGGACGTGTTCCGGACGCCCGAGCCGCGTGCCCTCCCCAAAGTGTGGTTGAGTGGCCCACACACACCGTGTACGGGGATTGAAATGCGACGATGGGGACCGGCCGACTACCGCGACATGCCCTGGAAGAATGGAGGGGGCGTCACGCGCGAGTTGCTGCGGCGGCCCCATCCCACACGGCCCGAGGGCTTCGGGGTGCGCTTGTCGATCGCCACGGTGGCGGCCGCCGGGCCCTTCTCCCTCTTTCCGGGAGTGGACCGGCATCTGCTCCTCCTCGAGGGCCAGGGCATGGCGCTCACGCGCGCCGGGGCCTCGGAGGAAGTGGTGGTGGCGCCAGGCCAGCCGCTCTTCTCGTTTCCGGGCGAGGACGCCTGGGAGTGTCGCCTGCTGGGCGGGCCGGTGCGGGACTTCAACGTGATGGTGGACCGGGCCCTGGCCGAGGCCTCGCTCGAGCGGGTGCACCTGGGGGCGGGGGCGGGCCACCGGCTCGCCGCGAGTCCGGGGACGCTGTGGCTGTATGGCGTTTCGGGCCGGGTCCAGGTGGCGGGGGAAGTGCTGGCGGAGGAGGACATCCTGGAATGGGATATGCCCGGGGCGCTGGAACTCGTGGGTGAGTCCGAGGCCACCGTGCTGCTCATCCGCTTGATGCCGCGCGCTGGGCGCTGAGGTGACCAATCTTCCCCGCTCATTAGCGTCTCCGAGGAGCTCAAGGAGGCGTTGGAGCACATCGGGGCCACGGGGGTGCAATTCATTGAGGTGTAGCGGAGTCTTACTGGCCGTCGGGCGTCCCGCCATCCACGCTGGTTGGAATAGGACGGGATTTGGGCACTGGCCAGAGGCACTGGCCCTTGTACGCGACGGTCTGGCGCGGACAGTCCGGAGGCCTTTGCTTGACGAGTGAATGCCAGCACGCGCCGGACAGCTCCACTTCGAGCCCTTCCGTACAAGGTGCCAGCTTTTGATTCCTCGCGGGGAGGGGCGCCTGCTCGGATTGGACGGAAGCCGGGTCGACCCGCACGTCCGTGGCCCATTCCTCATCTGGCACACGGACGCCCGGTGTAACCGGTGCGAGCCGATTCAGTGGCACCAGCATCAACAGCACCGCCGCGGCGCACACGAGCCTCCGGGTCCAGCGACTGCGCCGCGCCACGTGCACGGGGTCGGGAGGCGGTGAGGTCCACGAGGGCTTGGGTCTCGGGGGGCGGACGAGGTGCCGCTCGGGAGGCGCCCCTTCCTTCTCCGGTGGAAGCTCTTCCCACTCGAAGATGCTCGCGTCCCATGCGGCCTCCTCCCCGTGGGTCGCGACGAGCGCCGCGTGGAGCGCCGCGCCACTCGGGTAGCGCTCCTGGGGGTCCTTCGCCAGCAGCCGGACAATCACGTCACTCAGGGCCCGAGGCACCCGGGGATTGACGAGCACGGGCGCCAGGGGTTGCACGTGGACGATGGCGAATTGCAACAGCTCCGAGGGCAACCACTCGGAGAAGGGGTAATGCCCCGTGGTGGCCCGGTACAGGCTCACGCCCAGGGCATACAGGTCATCGGTGGGTTGGAAGGTGTAGTGCGTGCCGGGGCTCTCGGAGCTCCGCCACAGGAAGCGCACCGCCTCGGGGCTGAGCAGGTACAGCGTGGCCGGAGGAAGGGGGCCCGTGGTGAGTGGGGCCGCGCCCTCGTACCAACCCACGCCGAAGTCGAGCAGCACCGGCTGTCCATCCGACGCGCGCAGCAGAATATGCTCGGGCTTGAGGTCGCGGTGCAGCACGCCCCGGGCATGCAACTCGCCCAGGGTGCGCGCCACCGTGGCGCCCGCGCCCGCGAGCTGACGAAAGGTGGTGCCGTCCGTCTCCGCCCATACGTCCAGGGCCTGGCCGGGCACCCAATCCATGACGAACCCCAGACAGCCCTCGCGGGGGTGGGGCCAACGGGCGCAACCGTGGAAGCCCACCACGTGGGGATGGGCCGCCCGGGTCATCATCAAGGCGACCTCGCGCTTGGCCCGCTCGTCGCGCGCATGAAGTGCGAGCTTGAGCGCGTAGAAGTCGCCGGGATGCTCGGTGTCCTCCACGCGGTAGACGGCCCCCTGGCCGCCCATGCCCAGTGGCGCCACCACGCGCCAGCGGCCCACCTGAGTCCCCGGCGCCAGGGCCTCCGAGTAGAGCGTTGCCTCTCCAGGGTTCGTGGACATCCTCTCACCTCCGCACGCGTCCGACAGGCAGGAGGCGATTTCATACTACGAGGGCGGGGTGGATGTAACCTCGGACGGAGGGACACGGGCTCGCGGCGAGGTGACTCGAAAGGTCATGGATGGGCTCCCTCGGACCGTCCTGGGATGCCACCCCACGGACTCATTCGGGGGGCTGGAAGCCCGTGACCCGATCGAGGCTCGCCTCGTGGAAGCTCGCGCCCGTGGTGATGGCCGCCGTCAGGTTGGCGCGATCGAGCTGGGCGTGGTCGAGACAGGCGTTGGTGAGATTGGCACGTTCGAGCTGGGCCTTCTCGAGGTTGGCATCCCGGCAGTTGGCGCCTTCGAGGACGGCGTCGCGCAGGGCGGCTTTCTCGAGGTTGGCGGAGCGCAGGTCGGCGCGCGTCAGGTTCGCGCCGTCGAGGTTGGCTCCCTCCAGGTTGGCGCGCCGCAGGTTCACCCGGGACAGGTTGGCCTCGCTCAGGCGGGTGTCTTCCAGGTTGGAGCCCTCCAGGTTGGAGCCCTCCAGGTTGGCTCGGGCCAGGTCGGCTCGCTCGAAGTTGGCGCCCTGGGCCTTGAGCCCCATGAGGTTGGCGCCCACCATCCGCGCTTTTTCCAGATTGGCGCCATCGAGGTTGGCGTCCGCGAGGACGACCTCGCGCATGTCGGTGTTGCCCAGGTTGGCGCCGCGCAAATCGGCCTCGTGCAGGTTGGCGCCCGAGAGATTCACGTTCTCCAGGTTGGCACCGCGCAGGTTGGCACCGCGCAGGCTCACCTGGCGCAGGTTCAGGTTCTCCAGGTCGGCGTTGGAGAGGTCCGCGCCATCGAGCACGGCCCGGGAGAGATCCACCCCTTGCCGGGTCGCCACCGTGAGGGCCTCGCTCAGGCTTCCCTCATGACTGAAGAGCTCCACGCCTTCCCGCTTCCTGATGTACGTCGTCATCGCCCGTGCTCCTCTGGTAGTGAGTTCGCCCCGCTTTAGTGCCTCTCCCGCATATTGTGTGCTCGCCATTTGGGTGGCGAGTTGTCTGCGACGGAGCGGAACTCGGCGTGTCTGGTGGTCTTGGCGGGATCAGGTCTTGGACAGGGGGGCAGGTCCGAGATGAGAGGGATCCCACATGTACTGCTCGGTGGGCGTGAGCACCATGTTCGTCAACCCGTGTCGCCCGACGAAGTCCTTGAACCGCTCGGAGACGACGAGGTCTCCCACCAGTCCGCGGGGACGAAAAATATCCTCTCCCCGCCACGATCCTGGCTCAAGGACGAATCCGTGGATGGCGTCGACGCGAGTCAAACGGCATTCCGGGCAGGTGGGGGGGGCAGAGATACGCATCCGGTTGAGTACCGGGTCCACCGCCGCCGGGCCGAAACGGGTCGAGACGACGAAGTAGCTGGGCGCGGTGAGCGGCTCACGCTTCTTCTTCGTCATGCGGCGCACCTGGAGCACCTCCACGGGATGGAAGTCTTCCAGCCCGGTGAGACCTTCCGCGCGAAAAGCCTCCGCGAACCGCTCGGAGATGAGGAACTCATACGAAGAAGTCTCGATGAAGTCCCCGAGTTCTTCCCCGTGCAGTTCCAGCTTGACCCGATAGGGAGGGAGCCACTTCAACATCCCAACAAAGCCATCACACCGTGGGCAGCGAGGTGCATCCGCGCGGTTGATGGGCTCGGCCTTGTCGAGGTCGGCATCGTAGCGCGACCCATGAATGCCTTCGTCCAGAACGAAGAAGCGCGGGGATGTCGAGGCGTCAGAACCCATGGGGGAACCTCGCTATCATCTCCGGGCGCCCGTAGATCTCGCGCAACTTGTCCATGAACTCCTTGGGAGTGGCCTTTCTCCTGGATGACAAAGACCCCCTCCTTCGCTGGAGAAAAGTCCGGGCCCGTGCCCGACCCGCCGGTGCGCGAATGCACCGAGCGGAGTCGGGGTCCGTGCGGATTACTGCGCGGTGTCGACCCGGGTCTCGATGACGTCCTGCACGCTCTGGGCGACGTCGGCCATGAAGTTCAGGCCGGTCTGCTGTTCGATGGAGCGCGCGGTGACTCGGTAGTTGTGCCAGTCCGCGCTCTTGGAGATCTTGCTGTCGCTGTTGGGCATGACGACGGCGATGACGCGCGTGCTGGTGGTGACGTTCGATGGGGCCGGACATGATGAACAGCTCCTTGCCCGACGAGACCAGCGTGCGCGAATAGGACTGGAGCTGCTCCCAGGGGCCCTGGTTGTTGTTGGGCGCCTGGGGGAGCATGTTGGTCAGATAGAAGGTGTTGGAGTTGTCCGTGGTGTTCAGGGGGCGGTCCGCGGACGGACACATGTGGCCCCGGTCATAGCCCGAGCCCGAATAGTCGGCGAGCGATGCCTGGGGAATGCTCGTGGGCAGCGTGTTGTCGGGCCGGAAGGTATCCTGGCGCGAGGTGCTGCCCATCCACGACTTGTTGAGCTGCCAGGCGGTCCAGTTCGGCGTCTTGCGCGAGCCGTTGTAGGAGATGACGTACTGGCTCTTCACCGAGAGGTATCGATTGGGATTGGAGGTGCTGGTGGTGGAGCTGTCCGGCATGCCCAGCTGAGGAACATTCTCATCCTGGGAGGGAAAACACGCCGCCCTGCACGCCGCCCCGTGGGGAGGGATTCTCGTAACATGAGAAAATCGAGCCCTCCAGAATCGGGCGTGTGAATAAGCGCGGGCCGACGTTGGAGGGCGCGTACTCCCGTCCCGCTCAGGGCGTGGAGGCGGAATCCGCGGCGACGTCCAGCGGACCGAAGTCCTGCTCGATGCTGCCGATGGGGCTCATGGCCGAGCCCCAGTAGATGCCGACCAGTTCCACGTCCTGCTCGGAGTCCGCCACCCGGCGGAAGACGGGCGAGCCGCTGTCACCGTCGTACCCGGCACCGCCGCCCTTCATCTGGCAGAACAGCCGGGTGCTGCCATTGAGGGTATTCACGCAGGAGTGGGTGACGAGCCCGGACGTCCATCCGGTGCGCTGGCCCACCTTGTGGATTTTCTCCCCGACGGCGACGTGGTAGGCCTTGCCCACGATGCGGAAGAACGGCTGGGCCTCGTCGATCTTGAGCGGGGCGATGCCCGAGGGCGGGCCCCCGGTGTAGGCGTTCTCCACCTCGGTCCGGTAGATGTAACCGTGCTTGACCGAGGACTGCACACCGGCGTCGTACTCCACGTACGCCGCGTCACTGAAGCGGCACACGTTGGTGCCCGAGCACGTGTAGGTCACGCCGTCGTAGACGACGCTCGCGTTGCTCCAGAAGAGCGGATCCTCCGTCGTCACGCCGATGCGCGGTGAGCCCTGGTAGTGGACGGTGCCCTCGTTGGTGCAGTGGGTGTTGGTGAAGAATCCCAGCGAGCCATTCCTGCGCACGTTGAATCCGAGCGTGCAGAAATAGATATAGCCATTGGAGAAGCGCTTGATCTGCTGCCCGGCCGCGAGGGGGCGGTTCTGCTGGTGCACGGAGGTGAAGGCCGTCTGGTGCTGCTCGTTCGGCGCGGCCTGCTCCAGGTGCACGGCGTCCGCCGGAATCAGCAGCCGGGCCATGGCCGCCGCCACCTGCTCGGGGTCGGGATGGGTCATGCCCAGGGTGATGCGGTTGTTCACCTCGTCCACGTCCGTGAAGACCAGGCCCGGGAGGGGCTCCGCCTCCAGCCGGCCGCGCCACCGGTTCAGATCCTCGAAGTCGTAGCGGCCCTGCCGGGCGAGCAGCGTGTCACTGCCGCGCACGCCCCGCGCGGACAGCAGCGCGCGCACCGCCGCGAGTTGGTGCGTGGGCTGGGTGAGCACCACGTTCAGGGCGCCCGCGCTGTCGTAGTAGTACCCGCCAAAGCCAGGCACCCGCCGGGACAGCCGGGTGAACTCCTCGTCGATCGTGAGCGCCCGTGCCTCGCCGGACGCGTCCGGCTCGACCGGCGTCCCGCACCCCGCCGCGCTCAGCGCCATCAGCAGCAACACCCCTCGCGACGTCCGACTCCGCCTTGCGTTCATGCGTCCAACCCTCCTTGGCTCAGGACCGGAGGCCCTGGGAGATCCAAGGAGATGCCAAATAGGTGAAATTTGATCAAGCGGTAAAATTGGTTTTTCCAGGAATCATGGGGCGTCGGAGATGGGGTCGGCGGGCCGGTGGGGAGCGCGAGTGCCTGACCTGCTCGAACTCGCAACAGTAAAGAAATTCTTGTCCTTGACCGACAAAACATTAACAAATTGCGTCAGCGGTCACGTGCTAATTCCTATCTCGTCCTCCAAACCACGTCATGGAGAAAACCCGTGTCCGCGTCTTTCAAAACCGCTCTTTTCGCATCTCTCGCCGCTTTGACCTTCAGTGCTTCGGCTCAAGCCAGTCCTCCAGGCACCCAAGAAGTCTGGCGGCACCACATCAATGCCTGGAACGACAAAAACGTAGCCGCCATCACGTCGGATTACACGGACAGCTCCATCCTGATTCTCAATAATCAGGTCTTCCACGGCAAGGCGGCCATCGCGCATGTGTTCAGTCAGTTGTTCCAGATCTTCAGTACCGGCGAAAACAAGGTGGATCCACCGACCATCAATGGCCGCACCATCTACATCACCTGGCACTATGCGCCGAAAAATGAGAATACGTTCTTCGGCAGCGATTCGTTCATCGTTGAAAACGGCAAGATCCAAGTTCAGACCATCGCTTCCGAACTCTATATCAGCCATCCCGTCACACGTTGACCTCGGCGAAGTGAACCTGTTCCGGCTACGGGCTGACCTGCACTTCAGGTGAGCCTATGACTGGAAGTGCGCCAGTACGGCGTCATACATCGGGTGGGACGTGCCGGACTCCTCGCCCAGCCGCACGAAGATGTCGTCACCGCCGGTGCGGCTGCCCGAGCTGAAGTTGTGCGAGCCGGTATAGACGCGGTACGCCCAGGACGTGGAGCCCGCCTTCTTCGCATAGACGCTCGCCGAGGCATCCATGTACCGGGGGCTCATGGCATGCATGTTCTCCAGATAGTTCCGGACGAAGTTGTAGAGGTTCTGGTTGGCGTAGAGGGGGGCGGAGTTGTTGATGCGCGCGGCGCGCGGGCGCGTCCGGGTGTTGTGGTAGGGTCCGCGCAGCCGACGCTCGCCGTCATATCCGCCAGGAAGGTCATCGTGTCCACGTCGTCACCGATGCCGTCCGCCCTCGTCGACGTCCGCGACGGCATCGCCGAACGCCGCGTCTTCGAGATGGGGACGCGCCCGCGGTGGTGGCTTCGGTTATTCGGCGCCCTGCTCGCCTTCGTGTTGCCGGCGGCGATGCTGCTCACCTCCGCCATTCGCTACGACCTGCGCTGCGTACAGGCCGAGCGGCGCTGCTCGCTGGGCACGTTTCGCGCGTTCGTCGTCGAGGAGCGGACCGACTTCTCCTTCGACGACGTCAGCGGGGTCGTGGCGATCGCCGAGCGGGCAACGCGGACCGACGAATGGTCGGGACGCAGCGAGCTCTTCGCCACCGGCCGCTCGTGGCTCACGATCAATCGCGCCGGTCTGCCATCGCTGACGGCGTCGTTCGCGATCGATTCGGACGAGGTGCCTGTCGCCGCGCTCACGGCGCACATCAAAGACGGGGTCGGCGACCACTTCGCGTTTCGCGGCTGGCTGCCGCTGCGTCACATCACGAGCGTGGTAATCCTCTCCCTGTTCGGCCTGTTCATCCTGGCCTGGACGCGCTTTCGCACCGTCGTGAGCCTCGACGGCGTGTCGGGGGTCGTCAGCGTCGAGCGACATGACTGGCCGCTCGCCTCGAAGACGGTGCTGCGCCTGCCCGCTGGCGACATCCGCGACGTGTTCGCACCGGTGGCGGAGAAATTCTTCCACATCGTCCACGTCGAGGACCGTCGCGGCGGCAAGCACCACGTGGGACGCTACCTGACGTCGTTTCGCGCAGACGCCATCCGCGACACCCTCGCCGCCTTCGCGGCCCGCGGACGGCGCGGCCGCGGCTGACGACTCGCTGCCTTGTGCGCGACAGGCGGAACCTCCGTCGAAGACGCAGGCCTCGTCGACGCCGCAGCCGGTTTCCGTCGACGGATCGCGGGCTTCTGTCGCTGGCCGCTCAGGCTCCGCACGGACCGGTCGAGCTTGTACCGCGCGCGCCGGGGCTTCGGGAGGTGGCTGCCTTCGGTGTGCCGCAGGTCGTGCCATGTGATGCGCCCCTGTTCGCGGGTGATGCCCGCCCGACCCACGGCCCGCCTCGGTCGATGCTCCGTCATGCGCGTGGCGAGCGGCTGGCGGTCAAAGGCGGGAAGCGACACATCCTGGTGGAGCCGTTGGCGTTGCTGCTCGTCTCGTGGACAAGCACAGCGGATGGACAAAATAGAGATGCAACCCAAGCTGTATTGTCAATAGGGCGCAACAATAAATATCCCCCACCCAGAAAAGTATGGGCAGATGGGACATCCACATGGGGGCGTGCACCCCGGCGGATGGCGTGTCAGTCACGTCCGCTACACTGCGGAGTGGTGTGCTCCCACTCCTCCAGGATGTCGATCATCAGGACGCTCTTTGGTTCCAGGACCCACGTGCCCGCGGCGGGATCATTTTCGGACGCTCTCCGGCACGATGGGAGGCGCTGGCGGAGGCGAGCAGCGTCACCGACGACTCGTTCATGCATTGCACGACGCCGCGCTCCGGGAGTGGCACCGGCACAGACAGGCTCGATTCGAAGGCCGTGCGCGTGCGCACAATCGGGGTCCAGAGCCGGACCTTCTTCAGCGCGGGTGCTCTCCGTCGCTCGGCGTGCTCCCTGGCTTACCGCAGCCGCACGCCGCGATCACACACGCGATCGCGACACAACCGACAGCACGCGTCGGCGTGCTTCCGACCCGCGCTGGTGGATGTCTCGAATATCGACGTTTAGTCTGGCTCTATCGCGATCGCGCGGATATATATCGATATATATCAATGCGCTGCCGTCTTGAGCGGATGCGGTGACGAGTTCCGTCGGCGTGATTGCCGAATGACGAGACAGGAAGCCTATATGCTCGCATGGTCTTGGGCTGGCGCGCGGGCGTGCGCGCGCCGCGGTGTTCGAGGTGTCGTTGCCGCGCTGAGCGCCGCCGCTTCGGTTGCCCATACCGCGCCGGTCGCGTACGTCGCCGCGACTGACAGCGGCAACGACAAGAATGATGGCAAGACGCCGACGAGCGCGGTGGCGACCGTCAACCGCGGCGCCGCCATCGCCGCCGCCGCCGGCGGGGGAGAGGTCGCCATCGCCTCCGGTGAATACGACGGCCTCATCGCTCTGCCCGTGGGCGTGACCCTCGTCGGTGGCTACTCGGCGGACTTCAAGGCAACCAAGCCGCCGTCGTCACAGGAGATGCGCTCGAACGAGCGAGCCTCCGGCAACTACACGGGGACGCGCTTGCTCAATCGTGCCGGCGAGCGCGTCATCAACGCGATGGCGCTGTCCTCGAGCGCCACCCTGCGCAATCTCATCGTGATCGGTCCCGATCAGCGGCAGCCGGGATGGTCCAGCTCCGCCATCGTGGTCAATGGACCTGGGACGCTGAGCCTGGACGGCGTCAAGGTCATCGCCGGAAACGGCGGCTCGAGCGGGCCGGCAACGCCAAGCGCTCTCGCCACCACCTTCTGTTCCGCGGGCGGCGAAGGTGGCAAGGGCTTCCTGGTTGGCGGGGCCGACGGCGAATTCCATCATTCGACGGACTGCGCCCCTGGAGCCTTCGTCTGTGGCCATTACATCTACTGCGGGAGCAACGGCGGCCAGACGGGTGGCGGGAGAACCGAGGCACCCGGCGGCGGCGGCGGACAAGCTGGCAACAGCTATTGCGACAGCTGGGGGAGCAACAGCAACGGCGAGGACGGCAAGCCCGGCGCTCCCGGCACACCGGCACCGCCTGGTCCAGGCGGCGTCGCGAACCCGAATCATGATGGAACCTTCGTCCTCGCCGGTGATCTGCTGGCGTGGCGCGCGCAGCCGGGAGGCGACGGCGTGGACGGGCCGTCGGGCGGTGGGGGCGGTGGGGGCGGGGCCGGTGGATCGGCGCGAGCCTACTGGGGG